>Ga0256406_1001049_pt1 | contig 46109 bp, 41 predicted proteins | sample RumenRJG_03DNA_FD_185986 | JGI IMG/M metagenome (GOLD analysis project Ga0256406, IMG submission 185986) | Bovine rumen microbial communities from Lethbridge, Alberta, Canada - RJG_03 | ecosystem: Host-associated > Mammals > Digestive system > Stomach > Rumen | place: Canada: Alberta | collected... | reverse complement strand
ATGGTCAAGAAACAAGAAAAATACAATCCTAATTATGAATACTATAAAGCGAAAGCTGCATAATACTAATTGTTAATGTATGGTTAAAATGAAGAAAATATTTGGAATTTAACATAGAATGCGAAAAGTTTTTGAATTTGTATCATTTCAGACATGTTTTATATCATTTCAGATAGTACAAATGTCAATAATTTCTTGTATCTTTGTATCCAAATATTATTCTTAACAAAAACTGACAACTATGGAAATTAAAGCAGTAAAATTCAGATGCGACGGGTTCTACACCCAGCCTTTCGCCTTCGGTGGAGAGGAAGGCATTGACAAGTTTGACAAGAACATCCGCTATCGTGGCAGTCTCCAAAACTACCTGATTGACACCGGCAAGGAGGTTGTCCTGGTGGATACCGGTCTGCCTGCCGGATTCCCTGAAGAAGTAGTGGACGAACAGGCAGTCGCTTATATAGGAAAAAACATCTGCGACTATATGGATGCCCTCGCCGCACTGGGCTACAGACCCGAACAGGTGACGAAGATCCTCCTCACCCACAAGCACAGCGACCACAGCGGCGAGCTCCGCTCTTTCCCAAATGCGGAGATTTACGTGAATGCCGATGAAATCGGCGTGGCAGAACTGAAGGACATTCCGAATCTTATTCCCGTACATTTCACCGACGGTCCTTATCACAACTTCCCTGAAAGTCAGAAGATTCTCGATGGCATATACCTTATCAAGGCAAAGGGACACACCAACGGCAACAGCCTCGTGATTGCAGAGAACGAAGGACTGTTCTACATGTTCCAAGCCGACATCACCTACGTGGACGAAGCCCTGTATGAGAACAAACTCTCGGTGGTCTTCGACGACCTGGCTGCTGCGCGCGAGACAATGGACCGTGTGCGCGAGTTCGTCCGCAACCAGCCCACCGTCTATATGGGCACCCACACCCCGCAGGGCTATGAGAATCTGGAAGCCAAGCGCGTGATAGATCTCGACAACCCTGTGCCGACAGTCCTCGCCGAGGTCGATTTCTCCAAGCAGGAAGCCAGTGGCAAGTACGTCTGCTCCGTCTGTGGCTACGTTTATGACCCTGCCGAGCACGACGGTGTGGCTTTCGAAGACCTGCCCGACGACTGGCGCTGCCCTCGCTGCAAGCAGAGCAAAGAGAAATTCAACAAGGCGTAATGTGCCAGGAAAAGTCGCGAGGTGGACAATCCTAAAAATGTATAAACTTACAGAAAGATGCATAAAAAACGAGGATGAAAACAGCGTAGTGTATCCATTCCCGACAACGACAAAAACCAACCTCTCCTTCTTCGGAAACCGATGAGGAGAGGCAAGAAAACCGCTTTTGTAAACTCTTGTAAATCAAGACGTTAAAAAGGTGTTTCCAAAAGTGCCACTTTTAGCTTGCAAAAGTGGCACTTTTAGGAGCTGAAAGGGGAACTTTTGGAGTGCAAAAGTGGCACTTTTGGAAAACGATAGTTTGCTAAAAAAATATAAGGTGTGAAATTTGTCAATTATTTATCGTATCTTTGCCAAAAATAAACTGCATTTTTTAATCATTCAAATGCGTTTGTTTGTATAAATATACACAACCACCATGAGATGGAACAACTGAGCGACATCAAACTGTTGGCATTCGATGCCGACGACACACTTTGGGATTGCCAATGCTTCTTTGACGAGGTGAGCGAGCGCTACTGCGACCTGCTGGCTCGCTATGGCGAGCGTGGGGAGATTGGCGATGCACTCTTCAGCGTGGAGATGGGCAACATGGAGGAACTGGGCTATGGCTCGAAGGCATTCGTCATCTCACTCGTTGAAAACGCGCTGCGTGTCAGCAACTACCGCATCAGCGCCCGCGAGACGGAGGAAATCATCGCCTTGGGACGCTCGCTCCTGCGGATGACAGCCCAACCGCTGCCGCATGTGGCTGAGACGCTGCGGGAGATAAGGGGAAAGGGACGCTACACGATGGTGGTCTTCACGAAGGGCGACCAACTGGAGCAGGAGCAGAAGTTCCTCCGCTCGGGACTTGCCGACATGTTCGACGACATCATCATCGTGTCGGACAAGACACCGCAAGCCTACGGACGGCTTTGTAAACTGTTCGGTGCGAAGCCCGCAGAGACCGTCATGATAGGCAATTCGCTCAAGAGCGACATCCGTCCGGCAATACAAGCCGGCTGCCACGCCATCCACATTCCCCATGCCATCACCTGGCAACACGAGCATGCCGAGCCCATCGAGCATGAGCGGCTCACAGCCATCAGCCGGTTCGACGAGCTCTGCCGGCTGCTGTGACGCGAGGAAAAGAGAACCGTAAAACGAAATAACATCACGCTACATTAAATAAAAAAAGATATGGCTAAACACAAAAAAGGAGGCAAACGCCCCAACAAACGACAACTGACCGACGCACTGGCAGGCTTCTTCCAGACGCAACCCAACGAGGTATTCTCTACGAAACAAATCTTCCGTGCCCTCAACATAGACACCCACCCGCAGCGCATGATGGCAATCAGCATCATGGACGACATGGCGTGGGACGACTTCCTCAGCAAAAAGGGCAACAGCTCCTACCGCCTGAACATGAAAGGACAGGTGCAGGAGGGCATCTTCCGCCGGAAGGCGAACGGCAAGAACTCGTTCATCCCCGACGGACAGGACAAGCCCATCTTCGTGTCCGAACGCAACTCGCAGTTCGCTTTCGACGGTGACCGCGTGCGCGTGGCACTCATGGCGCGCCGCCGCAACCACATCAAGGAGGCGATGGTGACCGACATTCTCGAGAGAGCGCGCGACCAGTTCGTAGGCACGCTGCAGGTGGAGCAGGACTTCGCCTTCCTCGTGACTGAGAGCAACGTGTTTACACACGACATTATGATTCCCAAGAAGAAACTCAAAGGCGGAAAAACCGGCGAGAAAGCCGTCGTACGCATCACGCAATGGCCCTCGAAAGAGTCGAAGAATATCGTCGGAGAGGTCGTTGACATACTCGGAAAGAGCGGTGAGAACAACACCGAGATGCACGCCATCCTCGCACAATACAACCTCCCCTACAAATATCCGAAAGAGGTGGAAGAGGCTGCCAACCACATCAAGGCAGACATCACCCCGCAGGATATCGCCGAGCGGGAAGACTTCCGCGATGTCACCACCTTCACCATCGACCCGAAGGATGCGAAAGACTTTGACGATGCACTCTCGTTCCGCGCCATTCCCGACAGCAACCTCTATGAGGTGGGCGTCCACATAGCCGACGTTTCGCACTATGTGAAGGAGAACGACATCATCGACCGGGAGGCACAAAAGCGCGCCACGAGCGTCTATCTCGTTGACCGCACCATCCCGATGCTGCCCGAACGGCTGTGCAACTTCATCTGTTCGCTGCGACCCGACGAAGAGAAACTCTGCTACAGCGTCATCTTCGAGATGGACGAGGAAGCCAACATCAAGAAATGGCACCTCGCACACACCATCATCAAGAGCAACCGACGATTCGCCTACGAAGAGGCACAGGCGATTCTCGAACAGAACGGCGTCATCGACGGCACGGGCGAACCCGCTCCCCTGCCCACGAAAAAACACCCCTATACGGGCGAATTTGCCGAAGAACTCTGCATGCTCGACCGCTTCGCGAAGCAGCTCCGCAAACGCAGATTCGAGAACGGTGCCGTCAACTTCGACTCGGAAGAACTCCATTTCGACGTGGATGAGAAGGGAAAACCCATCCGCTGCTACTTCAAGAAATCGAAAGATGCCAACAAACTCATCGAAGAGTTCATGCTCCTTGCCAACCGCACAGTAGCAGAGAGCATCGGAAAAGTGCGCAAGGGTGTCAAAGCAAAGACACTGCCCTACCGCATACACGACCAACCAGACCCGACGAAGCTCGAGAACCTGCGCGAATTTATCGCACCGTTCGGCTACCGACTCAAGACGGCAGGCACGCGCGGAGCCGTCTCCAGAAGCCTGAACGCACTGATGGACGCCTGCCAGGGACGCAACGAGCAGAAACTTATCGAGACCGTTGCCCTGCGCGCCATGATGAAAGCGAAATATTCCACTCACAACATCGGACACTACGGACTGGCATTCGATTACTACACACACTTCACGTCGCCCATCCGTCGCTACCCCGACACCATGGTGCACCGGCTGCTCACCCACTACCAGAACGGCGGGAAGTCTGCCAATCAGAAGTATTACGAAGACCAGTGCATGCACTCCAGCGACATGGAACAACTGGCAGCCAACGCCGAGCGCGACTCCATCAAATACAAGATGGTGGAGTTCATGGGCGACAAGATTGGAGAAGAGTTCGACGCACACATCAGTGGCATACAGTCATACGGCATCTACTGCGAGATTGACGAGAACCACTGCGAAGGCATGGTAGCCATGCGCGAACTCGACGACGACTACTACGACTTCGACGAGAAGAACTATTGCCTCATCGGGCGGCGCCATCACCACAAGTATCAGCTGGGCGACCCCATCCGCATCCGTGTGGAACGTGCCAACTTAGAGAAGCGGCAACTCGACTTCTCCCTCGTAGAATAATACACAAAATCAAGTGCGCCACAAGTCGAAAGTGACTTGCGGCGCGCTTTTTTATAATTGTCTATTATCTACTTCCTATACGTTTACTTAAACTTACCCGACCAGTTCGCCGGATTGTCCGCAAACGTCAAAGGCTTGTAAGTGTTGCGCTCGAAGTTAAGACCGGAAGTGGTAGTAATTGTTTTCTTCGTCACCCAATACCAATAGTTAACTTCTCCTTCCTTGAGTTCGCTTGGTTTGACTGCTCTGAGAGTTTCCTCTGTCGTTTCAACAGTGCTTGAAGCCTTAAATTTGCGTGTACAAACCGTTCCGTTGGATGCTGTAAAATAAAGAATATGTCCACTCTTAAGTAACGGATAACCTTTACTTACATTAACAGTTATATCTAAACGAGTAGAAGACTCGGACATCTCGTACGTGATGTTTCTTCCGTTTTCTTCATCATAAGCCACAAGAGGATTTGGTACATCCGTTGAATAAAAAATAACATCATCCACTCGAGGATCTACCCAATTCCCTCCTCCTGTTTCTGGAAGTGTCATTCCCTCTTTATAATTTGATATGAAACTTTTTACCACCATGTAATAGGTCGCACCAGGCTCAAAACCTTCCGGAGCTTCCAATGTCACCGAATTAGTAGTATTCGATTCAACGGGCTTCATATTTGCAACAAGAAGGAAATTTTTCATCTCTTCATTAGGTGCATTATAACCTGCAGGGGGGTATCCATATTCTGTTGGACAATAGGCTATTTCAAAACGACCTGTCAAATCGTTGACTTGTTCATCCAATTCTGTTTCGTTGCGACTCTCAAACTTCACTGACGTAATGGTATTTCCCGTATTCGATGGTGCCGTGAATTTGATTAATGTGCAAGCATTCCTAAAATTCAAGTCAGCTCCAGCCTCATCCATTACAGCGATAGAGATATACGCCTCCGGATCATAACTGCCTTTTACTGCTTTTTGGACAGTCGGAACATTTGCCGTAAGAATATACTTATAATTCGCATCTTCAACATAACCAAATTCCCCACCTTTAATGATGCATGGGACGCTAAACTTGTCCACCTTCTCCAGCGTAGCATCTGCCTGATAAGGATAGATGGCTGCAAGGCGGTTGTTCTCATAGCGCACCGGAACCTGTCCCTTCAAAATGCATCGGGTTTGGTCAGACTTCACTTCTGTCACTTTGAACTTGTAGGGCTGAGGACCGGTTACTACACCACCCGCATCATTAAGCACCCAAACACCGATGCTGTCGCCCACCTTCCAGAAATTATCTCCGGAAGCAGCTATAAACGTACGGGTAGAACCTTCTGCATCCACTCCCGCATTGATGGTGATTTCCACCATGCGCTCGAGGTCGTTCTGTTCTACGACTGTTACGTCATCGTCTGTGCATGCCCATAAGGCAGAAAGGCACAGAAGAAACATTCCAAATCTTTTCAACATATCTACTTTCGTTATGATTTATACTTTCATCTTTTTTCAATCCTGCCACTTGCCAATTCGACCATCAAAATCCTCATCGTTCCAAACCGTTGACTTTGCAGGTTCTTCTTTACCACTAATACCTCCACCTTCAGTGGGTGTCTCGGTTTTAGCACCTTGATTTTTCGTGCCTGCAAGGTATGGCTCCGCTTGCATAGGCAGCACGCTTGACACTGGTTTCAAATACTTTACTTTCATTTCTATTTTAATTTTTATATGTGTTGTTAAAAAAATGCGGTGCAAAGGTATAACAAAAAAACAACCGAGCGATAAAAAATTCTTACTTTTACCCCTCCGTTTTAGTTTTTTAACACAACTATTAAACAAACATTCTATTTTTTTATCGCTATCTCAATAAAAGAGCGTTATCACATACCCGAGTCCGATGCTGACAATGGTGGTGATGAATCCTGCAAGCTGGAACGAATGGTTGAGCACATATTTGCCGATGCGCGTCGTTCCCGTCCGGTCGAAGTTGATGGCTGCCACCTCCGTGGGGTAGTTGGGAATGAAGAAGTAGCCGTTGACTGCCGGGAACATGGCGATGAGTGCCAACGGACTGATGCCCAGTGCGATGCCCAGCGGATAGAGGGTGCGCACGGCTGCCGCCTGTGAGAAGAGCATGATGCTCATCAGGAACAAGGCAACGGAGAAGAGATAAGGATACTGCGTGACGATATGGGATATCTGCGTTCGGAAAAACTCCATATTGCCCGTAAAGAACGTGTCGCCCATCCACGCAATACCGAAAATGGCAACCACCGCCACCATACCTGCCTGGAAGATGTTGCCACTGACGGCTTTCCCCACATTGGCGCGAGAGATGAGCAGAATGAGCACCGCCACCGACATCATCACCATCTCTATCGTGTCCGTCATCGACAGACGCTCCGGTACGCCATTGACCTCGAACGACGGGCGCAACGACGGAACAGAACCGAACAGAACCACCAGCACCACGCCTGTCAGAAAGGCAAACACGGAATACTTCGCACGCTTGCCATAAGACGCTTTTTGAACAGACGCTCCTTCCCCTTCGGAAACAATCAGTCCTTCACGCACCCGGCGCTGATATTCAGGGTCGTCCTCCAGCTCCTTGCCCACGAAATTCTGCACGAACGCTGCCACGAGAATGGCGATGAACGAAGCAGGAATACAAATGAGCAGAATATCTTTCAGCTCGATTCCCTGAGCGCCCAGCAGGTCGTTACTGATAAGCGCAGCCGTAGCGGCAGACATCGGACTGCCCGTAATACCCAGTGAGGCGGCAATCGTCGCAACGGTCATCGGGCGCTCGGGACGAATCTTGTTGTTCGTGGCTATCTCCGAGATAATCGGCAGCAACGAATAAGAGGTGTGTGCCGTGCCTGCCACCAGACAAAAGAGCCACGTCGTCAGCGGACCATAATAGGTGATGTGCTCAGGATGCTTTCGGAGGAAACGTGCGGCAACCTGAACCAAATAGTCCAATCCGCCGGCAGCCTCCAACATTGCCGTCGCCGTAATCACAGAAACGATGATGAGCATCACGTCGATAGGCACTTTGCCCGGCTGCAGACCGAAGACAAACACCAGGATAAAGACACCCAGCATGCCGTAGATGCCCAGTCCGATACCACCCGTCCGTGCCCCGATAAATATCAAGGCAAGCACAATCAATAGCTGTATGAAAATAATCAATGTCATCTGAAAACTACTTCATGGCTCGCGAAAGCACGACAAAGATAAAAAGAAATACAAACAATCCACCGCTTTTTCGCGAAAAAATGTCGGTTTCATCGGAATTTTGTTATATCTTTGCCCGCATGAAAAAGGTACAGAGCCGGAAAGAAGAGGTCTGGAATTCGCTCAGCCATGCAGGAGGCGTGGTGTTGGGCATCGTGTTCGGAACGATATTCCTGATTTGGTGTGCCCGTCAGGGCGACGGCTGGATGACCGCTGGAGTGATTCTCTATCTCTTCGGCATGCTCATGTCGTATCTTGCTTCAACCATCTATCATGCGGCAAGTGCCCGGAGCGTATGGAAAGACCGCCTGCGCAAATGGGACCATGCCGCCATCTATTGGCACATCGCCGGTTCCTACTCGCCCATCACGCTGACGGCTTTGCGCGACCAGGGCTATTGGGGATGGGGACTGTTCGCGTTTGTGTGGCTCTGCGCCATTGTCGGAACGATTGTCAGCCTGACGAAACTCAAGGCACACAGCAATCTGGAAACCACTTGTTTCGTCTTGATGGGACTGTCCGTACTCGTGGCATTCAAGCCGCTCATCGCATGTGTGGGCATGGTTTCCGTCTCCTGGATCATCGCCGAAGGCGTGTTTTACATCACCGGCGCATTCTTCTACAGCCTGCGCCGCATCAACCACAACCACACCATCTTCCACTTCTTCGTCCTTGCAGGCTCCGTCTGCCACATCATCGCCGTCTGGAAACTACTCGTGCAATATCTTTGAGTGAATATAAAAGAAAGGCTATCTCACAACGTGCAGATAGTTTTCCAGTGGTATGCCGCAGTTCTTGTCTTTCAGTCCCCGGCTGAGTTCTATGAGTTGATAGACGGCATCCATCGCCTTTTGGGTGCATTGGCGCAGCGGTTCCCGGTGCAGCAGGTGAGCGATGAGGACGGCTGAGAAGATGTCGCCCGTGCCGGGCAGTTCGGTAGGTATTTCCGTATAGGGCAACAGGAAGAATTCGTCGTTGTCGGCATTATAGCCCGCCACGGCGCTCCCTGCATGTTGACCTGAATGCTCGTCCTTGATTTTCAGGGAGGTGATGATGACCGACCGTGCCCCCGTTTTCCGCAGCCCGTCGATAAGTTCATGGATTTCGCGTTCCGTGACACCGTCTTTTCTATAAGGTGTGTCGGTCAGATAGCACGCCTCGGTGTAATTGGGATAGATGAGGTCTGCCACGCTGATCATCTCCCGCATGGCGCGCACCGCCTCGTCGGTCACACCGTTATAGAGTTTTCCGCTGTCGCCCATGACGGGATCGACATAGATGGCTGTGCCCAGTGCAGCCTGCTCCTTGCAATAGTCTGCCACGATTCGTGCCTGTCTGACGCTGACCATATAGCCTGTGGCGATGGCATCGAAGTGGAATCCCAGTTCTTTCCACACGGGAAGCACCTGTTGGATATATTCCGTCGTGTCGAGCGAGCAGGATTTCGGATATCTGAAGGTATTGGAAATCAGCATGGTCGGCAGGTTGAACACCTGATACTCCATGTAGGAAAGGATGGGCAACATGGCTGCCGTTGCCACTTTCCCGTAGCCGGCGAGGTCGCTGATGAGCAGGATGGAAGAGGAGTCTCTCTCCGTTTCGCCTGCGGTATGCGGAATGGTATTTGTCGGATTCATCGGTTTTACACATTGAGCGGCTCGCCCAGCAGGGTTGCCGAAGTTGAGTCTGTGATACGGACGGGCACCAATTCGCCGATGTGGTGCGTGCCTTTTGCGAAGACCACCATCTTGTTTTGCGGCGTGCGTCCGCAGAGTTGTTCGCGCGAACGCTTGCTGTAGCCCTCGACCAGCACTTCGAACGTCTTCCCCTCGTCTTTTTTGTTTTGCTCGGCAGAGATGCGTGTCTGCAGTTCTATGAGCTGACTGAGGCGTTGCAGCTTCACCTCTTCGGGGACGTCGTCGGGCAGATGCTTGGATGCGTATGTGCCGGGACGCTCGGAGTATTTGAACATAAAGGCAGAGTCGTACTGCACTTCTTCCATCAGTGAGAGCGACAGTCGGTGGTCTTCTTCGGTCTCGCTGTGATAGCCGACGAAGATATCGGTCGTGATGGAGCAGTCGGGGATGATGGTCCGGATGGCATGGATGCGTTCCATGTACCAGGCGCGGTCATACTTACGGTTCATGAGCTTCAGGATGCGGTCGCTGCCGCTCTGCACGGGCAGATGGATATGCGGACACACGTTGGGCATATCGGCAATGACATGCAGTGTCTCGTCGCTCATGTCTTTCGGATGTGAGGTGGTGAAACGCACACGCATCGACGTATGCTCAGCCACCTTCCGCAGCAACTGCGGGAAAGCGACATCCGGCTGTCCTTCCGCCAGCGCCCTGTAGCTGTTCACGTTCTGTCCGAGCAGCGTCACTTCCTTAAATCCCCGTTCTTCGAGGTCGCGCACTTCGCGGAGGATGCTGTCCACGTCGCGTGAGCGTTCCCTGCCTCGGGTGTAGGGCACGATGCAATAATGACAGAAGTTGTTGCAGCCGCGCATGATGCTCACGAAGCCGCCCGTCTTCTGTCCGTGCAGACGTTGAGGCAGCACGTCGCGGTAGGTCTCCGTCGCCGACAGTTCCACGTCCATTGCCTTGAATCCCGCCTCTGCCTGTGCAATCAGGTCGGGCAATGACAGATAGGCATCGGGACCTGCCACGAGGTCGGCTTTATGCTCGTGGAGAAGTTGCTCTTTCACTCGCTCAGCCATGCAGCCCAAGACGCCGACAATCAGAGCCGGAGCCTGTCCTTTTTCCGCATGGGAAGCCTCTCTCCGTCTGCGCTCGGCATCCAACGCTTCCAAGCGGTGGTATATCTTCTGCTCGGCATTGTCGCGCACCGAACAGGTATTGAGGAACACGGCATCGGCATCTTCCAGGCGGTCGGTCACCTCATAGCCAGCCATCTGCATGACCGATGCGACCACCTCCGAGTCAGCCACATTCATCTGGCACCCATACGTCTCTATATATAGTTTCTTCATTTCACACTACTACTTCGTCTTCTGACCTTTTTCCATTTCCTAACACTCGCTTTTCTTGCCCACCATGATGTCGAGCACATAGCGGTCGGTCTCGTCCATTCCCCTGCTGCCGATGGCTGTCAGGTTGCGGATGCTCTGATCGACGTCGTCGTCGATGATGCCTTCCATCGAACTCACATGCTTGTGCTGGATAGCCATCATGGCACTCATGACTGCCGTGCTCACGCCTGTGGTCAGTTTCAGCGAACAACTCGGCTTGGCACCGTCGCAAATCATGCCCGTCAGATTGGCTATCATGTTTTTCACGGCATACGTAACCTGCTCATAGTTGCCACCCATGAGATAGGTGATGCCTACGCTGCTGCCGGTGCTTGCCACCACACAGCCGCACAGAGCCGACAGCGTACCGAGATTCTGCTTGATGTAGATGGCAGTCAGATTGCTCAATATCAAGGCCCTGATGAGTTCTTCCTCCGTATTATGGTTCTCCTCGGCAAACACCACTACCGGCATGGTGGTGCAGATGCCTTGATTACCGCTGCCACTATTGCTCATCACGGGAATCATTGCTCCAGCCATACGTGCGTCGCAGGCACAGCTGGTCTTGGAGAGAATCTTCGAGAAAATGCTGTCGCCCATGATGCCTTTACCGAGTGGCGAGCACATGGTCTTGCCCAGCTGGTGGCCGAAATTCTCGCGCAACCCGTCTGCTGCGGCAGCCTCATTGAGCCGTTTGGCTTCGAGAATGAAGCGGAGCTCTTCGATGTTGGTCTGCGTGGCAAAGTCATAGACCATCTTCAATGTCAGTCGAAGGTTGTCTTCCTTGCTCTCTTCCACTGCCGTCTCCTGTTTGTCTAACAGTATCTCACTGTCGCGACGGCAGCGCACGAAGTTGGTATGACTGTGCTTGATGATTGCCTCTGCCTCGTGTCCTTCTGCACTGCAGCAAACGGCGATATACAGTTTGTCGGGGTCTTCTTTCTCGAGCGTGATGTGAATGCGGTCGCCCTCCATAAACGCCTTGGCTCGGCTCACGGCTTCGTCCGTGCAATCCTTCAACACTTCCAGACCATATTCCGACCGTCCTATCAGGGCACCCAGCGCAATGGCTATCGGAAGACCTATCATCTTCGTTCCGGGAATGCCTACTCCCATGGCGTTTTTCAGTATATTGCCACTCAGCCTGACGTCTATCCTGTCAGGAGTTCTTCCCAAAATCTCGCATGCCTTTGCCACGCAGAGCGCCACAGCCATCGGTTCGGTACAACCAATGGCGGGAACCACCTGACACTTTATCAGGCGTATAATCTCTTCTCTTTCTTTTAAGGGTAACATGTCTTTTTCTATGCTTTACCGGTTCACATTGTTTTTCAAGCTACAAAATTATGAATAATTTATAGAAAACAACATTTTTCTTCGTAAAAATTGCGCATTTCAAAAATTATGCCTACCTTTGCAAAGGGTTAAACAAATTGATATTACAAAAATGAAAAGGGTTCCGACTTCCAGCGAAGTCGGGATTCTTAGTTTTTGCGGTATAAAACAAAACGTTGAAAGAAAATAAAATTAGAAGACTATGGCTTATATGTCACAAGAAGGCTACGACAAACTGATAGCCGAACTACAACAACTCGAATCCGTTGAACGGAAGAAAATCTCAGCCGCCATCGCTGAAGCACGCGACAAGGGCGACCTGAGCGAAAACTCAGAGTATGAGGCTGCACGTGAGGCACAGGGACATCTGGAAGACAAAATCAACCGCCTGAAGCTCACCATCGCCGAAGCAAAAATCGTGGACACTTCTCGTCTCAGCAACGAGGTGGTACAGATTATGTCGAAAGTCGAGATGACCAACATGAAGACCAAGGCAAAAATGGCTTACACCATCGTCAGCGAGAACGAAGCCAACCTGCGCGAGGGAAAGATTTCCATCCAGACACCTATCGCACAAGGACTGCTCAACAAGAAGGTGGGCGACGAGGTAGAGGTGAAAATTCCTGCCGGAACACTCCACTTGAGAATCGACAGTATCTCACTTTAAACTTAACATTCAAACACGATGACTATCTTTTCGAAAATCGCAGCAGGAGAGATTCCCAGCTATAAATGTGCCGAAAGCGACAAGTTCTATGCGTTTCTCGACATCAGCCCCGTAGCCAAAGGGCACACGCTGGTCATTCCACGCCACGAGGTGGATTACATCTTCGATATGGACGACGACGAACTGGCTGAGTTCCAACTCTTTGCAAAGAAAGTGGCAACGGCTCTGAAAAGCGCGTTCCCTTGCAGGAAAGTGGCACAAATCGTGCTCGGACTGGAAGTGCCGCACGCACACATCCACCTCATCCCCATGCAGACAGAGGGGGATGCTGACTTCCGCAAGGAAAAGCTCAAGCTCTCCGAAGAGGAGTTCAAGGATATTGCCGGGAAGATTTACGCAGAATTTCAGAAACTATAAATACATGATAGGGAAAAGAAAATGGCAGTTATGGTATTCATGACTGCCATTTTCTTTTTTATCCCAAATCGTTCATTAGACTTTGTGTTCAGAGTGTTGTTTGCTTTGTGCAGATGACGTCAACCTTTCTCGAAAGCGTAGCGGGCTACGGTGAGAACAAGGTTAGAGACAGATGCCGAAGCAAATGATACTATGACACGAAGAGCAGAACATCTGTACTAAAATATATAATAGCGGTCTAATGACCGATTTGGGTTTAATCTTCTATTTCTTCCTGATGAGTGTCAGCCCGTCGCGCAAGGGGAGAATCACTTTTTCCACCCTGCTGTCGGCTGCCACATGGTCGTTGAACGCCTCAATGCCTTGCGTCTGGCGGTCGTGGTCATACGCCTCGTCCACCACATGCCCGTCCCACAGCGTATTGTCGGCAAGGATAAAGCCGCCCGTGCGCACCACCGACAGCGCCATCTCGTAAGCCTCGACATAGGTTCGCTTGTCGCCGTCGATGAACACCATGTCGAACGTAATGCCCAGGCGAGGGGCTTCGATAATCGCATCGCCGATGCGGAAGTCAATCCGTTCGGCAACCGCCGAACCGGAAATCCACCGGCGTGCAAAATCCTCCATTTCATCGTTGATTTCGAAGGTATAGACCTTGCCGTCTTCGGGCAGTCCTTCCGCCATGCAGATGGCAGAATAGCCACTGAAGGTGCCTACTTCCAGCACGTTCTGCGGACGAATCATGCGCACGAGCATTTTCAACAGCCGCCCCTGCAGATGACCGCTTGCCATGCGTCCGTGCAGCAGTTCCACATTCGTGGCACGCCAAAGCCGATGCAGATAGTCGCCCTCGGCATCAATATGCTCCAGCACATACTGCTCAAGAAGTCTGCCACCTGTCATCGCTTCATCCCTTTCAGCGCCTCGAGTGCCAGGCGATAGCTGTCCATTCCGAACCCACAGACCACTCCGGCACATGCGGCTGAGATGAGCGACGTGTGACGGAAGTCCTCGCGCGCGTATATATTAGATATGTGTACCTCCACCACAGGCACGTCGATGGCGCGGATGCAGTCGTGCAGCGCCACGCTGGTGTGTGTGTAGGCACCGGCGTTCAGGATGATTCCGTCGCAGGAGAAGCCCACCTCCTGCAGCTTGTTCACCAGCTCTCCCTCCACATTGCTCTGATAATAAGCCATCTCCACGTCAGGGTATGCCGACTGCAACACCGCCAAATAGTCTTCGAACGATTCGCTGCCATAGACCGACGGCTCACGGCGCCCGAGCAGGTTCAGGTTAGGTCCGTTGATAATCTGTATTCTCATCTCAGATTTTTTTTGTATATTTGCTGGCAAAAGTAAGCATTTTCATGGAAAGCAGCAAGAAAACGGGACGGAATATCATCAAGGCATACCAACAGTATCTGCGCCTGCAACGCGGCTATTCGGCACACACGCTGAATGCCTACATGCTCGATTTGGAGAAACTGCTGCACTATTTGGAGGGAGAACAGATTGATTTCCGACAGGTGACGCTCGACCACTTGCAGAACTTCGTTGCTTCCCTGCACGACATCGGCATCGGAGCACGCTCGCAATGCCGCATACTCAGCGGACTGCGCTCGTTCTACAACTTTCTCGTCATCGAGGGCGAGGTGACCGACGACCCTACCGAACTGCTGGAATCGCCCAAAATCGGCGAACACCTGCCCGAAGTGCTCTCCACCGAAGAAATCGACCTGCTCGAAAGTTCCATCGACCTTTCAAAATGGGAAGGACATCGCAACCGCGCCATTATCGAGACTCTCTTCTCATGCGGGCTGCGCGTATCAGAGCTCACCAACCTGAAACTGTCCGACCTCTACCGCGAAGACAAGTTCCTGCGCATCGTGGGAAAGGGAAAGAAAGAGCGCCTCGTGCCCATCTCCGACCGTGCTTTGCACGAACTGAACCTGTGGTTCCAGGTGCGCAACGAGATGAGTATCAAGCCGGGAGAAGAAGACTACGTGTTTCTCAACCGGCGGGGTGCCCACCTCACACGCACCATGATTCTCATCATGATTAAGCGACAGGCTGCGGAAGCTGGCATCAAGAAAAACATCTCGCCCCACACCCTGCGCCACTCCTTCGCCACCGCACTGCTCGAGGGAGGTGCCGACCTGCGCGTCATACAGGCATTGCTCGGGCACGAGAGCATCGGAACCACCGAAATCTACACCCATATCGACACGTCCACCCTCCGACGCGAGATTCTCGAACACCATCCGAGGAATATCAAAAATGCTGAAACGGAGACGCGGGAAACGTGAGTTTCTCCACCCCACGCACACCCTGTATAAACATACGGAAAAGGGTGCATAAACATACAGTTCAACTTTCACTTTCCAAAAGTTCAACTTTTGCGCTCTAAAAGTTTAACTTTCACCTCCTAAAAGTTCAACTTTTGCAAGCTAAAAGTTGAACTTTTGGAAAGCAGTATTTAACCTATTGAAATTCAATAATTTACAAACCGCGCCTCAGCCGTGCCACCCTTGCATAAATATACGAAAGCGGCAAGCGGCTCAACGAGGGGAATGAAAGATGAGAAAAACATGATGGGGACAAATTCCCGACCCAAAACTGAGTCAGGAACTTGTCCCCATGCTTCTTTTCTCCCTGATGTCTTATCGCTTACGGGGCGCAGCGACTAAATCTTCCTAAGAATCAGCCAGCCGCCGAACACTTGCAGCAACAGTCCCGGGATGCCGAGACGAATGTCTTGCAGAGCCGCCGAAAGACTGCCCGTATATGCCCACTCGAAGAGCGAACCGGCGAGCTGGTAAGCCACCACAACTAGGATGAGCGTCAGGATGGTCGCCGTCTGCGTGCGCTTTGCCACCAGAGCAGCAGCCAATGCCAGCGCCACAGACTTCACGAGAATAATCGGGAGCACCGGCGAGGGCGGCATGCCAAACAGCCACGAGTTGAGCAGCGGCGAGGCAACGGCAGTCAGCAGTCCCACCTGCCAACCATATTTATAGGCGCCGATGAGCGTGAAGAAATAGATGGGCAGCCATACCAGTCCGCCCTGCGGCACCAAGTGACATAACTGGGGAAGCAACATGTTTCCCAACACAAAAACTGCAGCAAAGAGATAGGTCCTTGCCTCTCTGCAACTCAGCGTCTTAAATTTTACGGTCGTTTCCATATCTACGGTTTACTTTCTATAAATTCTTCTATCTTCTTTTTGATTTTCCGCGGGTTGAACTCGGTAAAAGCGAGCTTTTCCATCGGGCACCAGCCGTCGTTTGTGCGGTTCATCACGAAGGGAACCTCGAGCATAAAAGTGACGGGTATCATAAATTCTTCCAAATATTCACGCGCCAGTGTACTGATGACTTCGGCATAAACCTCGCCTACCAGTCCGAGAACGAGCAGGGCTGCGGCAGCCTTGCCCACGACCTTGTCGGCAACCAGCGCACCTCTGAGCACATGCGGTTCGTGGTTGAGCAGGTCGAGCAAGTCGGCAACGCCCGGTTTGGTGAATGTCATGACCTCTTTCCGTGACCTGACCACAAGAGAATAGTCGCCTTCGCGAAGCTGTTGGATGAGTGTTCGCATCTGAAGAAATGTTTAGAACGTGCCTTGCTTGAGTTTCTCCACGTACTCGTCTATCTTTCGCAGTTCGCGCGGTATGCGGATGTTTTGCGGACAATGCACCTCACACCTGCCGCAGCCGATGCAGTGGTTAGCCTGTCGCAGTTTGGGCACAGCGCGGTCGAGCCCTATCAGATAGTCGCGACGGAGTTTGTCGTACGTCTCGTCTTTCACCTGTCGGGGCAGCGTTCCCTCGTTCTTGCACTTATTATAATGCACGAAAATGCCGGGGATATCGACTCCGTAGGGACACGGCATGCAGTATTTGCAGTCGTTGCACGGAATGGTCTCCACGCCGACGAGTTCCTCAGCTATGTGGTAGAGGAACTTCTTCTCGTCTTCGGTGACGGGTTTCAGCGGACAATAAGACAGCAGGTTGTCTTTCAGGTGCTCCATATAGGTCATGCCGCTGAGCACGGTCAGCACACCTTCGGGCGAACCGGCATAGCGGAATGCCCACGACGCGATGCTGTGCTCCGGGTCGCGCTGCTTCATTTCCTTTGCCAGATACTGCGGCACGTTTGCCAGTCTGCCTCCGAGCAGCGGCTCCATGATGACCGACGGGATGCCCCGCTTCTGCAGTTCGTTGTAGAGATAGACGGCATCGGTATTGCGGTCGTTGATTTCGTCAGCCCACTCCCAGTCGAGGTAGTTGAGCTCTATCTGTACAAAGTCCCACTGGCACTCGTCATGGCGGGAGAGGAGGTAGTCGAACACCTCGATATCGCCATGGTAGGAGAAGCCGAGATTCTTGATGCGTCCAGCCTTGCGTTCAGCCAGCACGAAGTCGAGCATGCCATTGTCCAGATAGCGCGCAGAGAAACGTTCCATGCCTCCCTGCCCTACGGAATGGAGCAGATAATAGTCGATGTAATCCACACGCAGTTCCTTGAACGAGTTGCGATACATCTTGATAGACTCCTCGCGGCTCCACGTCTCCTCACTGAAGTTCGACAACTTGGTGGCAACGAAATACTTGTTGCGCGGGTGGCGACTGAGGGCTATGCCCGTACTGTTTTCCGACATTCCCTTACAGTAGGCGGGCGACGTGTCGAAATAGTTGACGCCATGCTCGATGGCATAGTCCACAAGACGATTGACCATCTCCTGGTCGATGGGGTCGTCACTCTCGCGTCCGATGGCCTTACCGCCGGTGTCGGGCAGTCGCATCATTCCAAACCCAAGGAGCGACACCTTATCACCCGTCTTGGGATTGGTGCGGAAAGTCATTTTGCCTTTCGGCGGTTCCACCTGCTTTTTATAATCATCGATAACGGATTCTTCCGACTTCTTGCATCCGGCAAGCGTGAGTCCTGTGGCTACTGTTCCGGCACCGAATATCTTCAAGAAGTTTCGGCGGGATATATTTTTATCTTCCTTTTTCATCGTCAATATATTATATAAATGTTACAGACAAAGATTATATGGTGCGGTGCTGTTCGTGTCCCTCTACGTAGATGGCAGAGAACGGACGCACGGGACAGAGATTCTCGCAGGCTCCGCAGCCGATGCAGCGTGCCTCGTTGACTGCCGGAATCATGGGTGACTCCTCGTCGTTCTCGTCCATCGGCACCATTTCAATAGCTCCGGTCGGACAGTGGCGGGCGCAGTTTCCACAGCTCACGCCATCGGTGACTGGCAGACAGTTTTTCTTAATCCACACGGCGTGTCCTATCTGTGTGGACGATTTTTCTTCTTTCGTGATAGGACGGATGGCTCCTGCAGGACACACCTCCGAACAGCGGACACACTCGGGGCGGCAATAACCGCGCTCGTAGCTCATCAGCGGCTGCATGAGCGTCAGCAGGTCGCTTGACGGACGCAACACACCATTCGGACAGTTCGACACGCAAAGCTGGCAGCCCGTGCAGTGGCGCACCATGTTTCGCGCACTGAGCGAGCCCGGCGGTGTGAGCGGTGTCTGGCGTTCGGGTGCCACTTTGTCTTCAATCTTGGCAAATTCGCCATCCACCTTCTTTTTCTCTTGCGCCAAGGCTGCCGTCGTGGCAAGGGCGGTGGTCAGCAGGAACGAACGGCGCGAGATGCCGTCCGAAGCCGCTTCTGAAAGCGAAGCTGTTGTGTTCTTTTTCTTCAAAGGAGTGTATGAGAGCGCTCCGAACTCGCAGACATCCACACAGTTGCCACACACCACGCAGCGGCTGTGGTCCACCTTGTGGTTCTTGAAGTCGATACACGATGCCTTGCAGTTTTTCGTGCACTTCGAACACTGGCGGCACTTGCCTTCGTCGAAACGTATTTTGAACAGCGAGAAGCGTGAAAAGAAACTCAGCACCGTTCCCACCGGACAGATAGTATTGCAATAGGTGCGCCCGTTGCGCCATGCCAGGATGAACAGCAGGATGAACAGACCGGAAGCAATGAGGAACACCGGCAGGCTCTTCACCCACACGTCAACATGATAGAATGCGTAGCTGTCTATGCGCTCGGCAATGGAAGCCAGCAGGTTGTTGCCCAACTGATAGACCGGCTGCAAGAGATTGTTGGCTATCACGCCGAAAGTGCCGTAAGGATCAAGCAGTGCCACCAGTGAACCGATGCCTAAGAAGATGGCGGCTATGAGTACGACAAGCATGGGATAGCGCAGCCATGCCACCTCTTTCGAATAGGAATAGCGGTTTTTCTTCGCCCGCTTGCCGAACCATGCGAAAAGGTCCTGCATCACTCCGAGCGGACAAATCACCGAGCAATAGATGCGCCCGAACAACAGTGTCAGCACGACTAATCCGATGATGACAGCCGCATTGAGCGCCAGCACTGCCGGAAGCAACTGCACTTTCGCCATCCAACCGAACCAATGGTGCAGCACACCCGTCACGTCCAAGAACAGCAGTGTCATACATAAAAAGAACACCACTGCAAGAATTCTTCTGATTTTCTTTAGCTTCATGTTTTTGTATCTTAATGGTTTGTTTTTCTATTCTATTGGCGTGGCACGCCCTTTCCTCACAATCAGGATGCTCACTTCATAGAGCAACCATATCGGCAGTGCCACAATCAGCATCGTGAAGGCATCGGCGGTCGGCGTGATGATGGCTGAAACTGCCAATATCGCCACAACTGCATGCCGGCGGTATTGCCGCATCACCTTTCCGTCGAGGATTCCGAAGCGCGACAGCATCCAACTGACAACCGGCAGTTCGAACACGACACCCATCACCAGGCTCATTCCTATCAGCGTGTCCATGTACGATTGCAGCGTGAGCATGTTCGTCACGTCAGCCGAAACCTGATAGGTGCCGAGAAACCGGACCGTCAACGGGAATATCAGGAAATAGTTCACCAACGTCCCTAACAGAAACATCGTCACCGATGCGCCCACCACCTGCACCGTCCGCTTCCGCTCCACCCGATAGAGTGCCGGCGACACGAAGCGGAACAGCTCATAAATGATATAGGGCGAGGCGAAGAGAAGTCCTGCGTATGCCGCCACCTTCATGTGTATCATGAACTGCTCGGTCAGCCCGGTATTCATCAGCGAGACCGCAAACGGCTCCGTGCCTAACAGCCGGAAAGTGATGAAATCGCTGCTGCGCGGTGCCAGCACAACGGCAAACAGGGTCTCCTTGAAGCAAAACGCCACGACCGCCAACAGTGCCACGACCGCCAACGAGCGGAGCAACACGCCACGAAGCACGTCCAAATGCTCCCAGAAGGTGCCTGAAGCATCGTTCTCACTCATCCTTCTTAGGTTCCTGCTCGGTCATGACAGGCGTCTCCTTGGCAGATTCCTTCACGTCTTTCGCAGTGTCGTTCACCGCATCGTCCACCTCGTTCACACCTTCCTTGAAACTTTTCACACCGCGTCCGAGTCCCTTCATCAGTTCGGGAATCTTCTTACCACCGAACAAGAGCAATACAATCAGGGCGATGAGAAGTATCTCTTGTGCTCCAAGACCGAACAACAGCAACTGATTTGTAAACATATATTCTTAATGTTATAAATGACTGTTTCTGTTTTTTTATCCCTGCAAACTTACGAAAAATTTCCGGAAAAAGCAAAAAAATCAGTCCGTTAATGACAGAAAAGACACAATGTGCTTGTCACTAAAGGACTGATTTTTCAGTTTTCACTCCCTCATCGGGAGCACGAACGGCCCTTATTTGCCCGAATCGAGAAGCCACTTACCGTCCTTGGTCAGACGCGTTTTCAGCTCCTCCTCCTTCGTGCTGTCGTCGCCATAGGTAATCTTCATCTTCACCACAGCCGTGGAATCTTTCACTTCTTCAGAGAGCACCTCATAGGACTTGATACCGTTCGTTTTGTTGAGCGTCTCTTCCATCTTGCCTTTCAGCATGCCCAGATACTGCTGTTTGGTCTTCTCAACTTCTTCCGGCTTGATTTTGTCGCTGAAATAGAGCATGTCAACATAGCCCTCCCAGTTTTTCTCTTGCAGGCATTTTACACCTTTCTTTGCTGCGTCCGACGGCGTCTTAAGCCCGCCACTGCAACCCATCAACACTGCTACTGCCGCTACGGCAAAAATTCCTAATAACTTTTTCATGGTCTTATCTGTTTTGGTTAAAAAATAGAAATAGTCTTCAAATATGGCGAATGATGGATGTCGGACGGCAACCAGCACACCGTATGCACGCCCGGCAAGTCAAACTCATGGGTCGGCGGTCCCACCAAAGGCTGCCCTGCACCCTCGAATGCACGCACAATCAACTCCGTGCAATACACTTCTGTCGAGTCATTTGCATCATAATGATGGTCGAACAACGCCCGGCGCTCGTAGAACTTCATCGCCGCTGCAGCTGCGCGAGCAGCCACCTCCCTGTCAAGAGGGCGACAGACCTCCCCCGTATTGGCGTTGATGGACGAGAAGAAACGCTCCGGCGTGTCCATCTTCACCCTGTCGGGATCGCCGTCAAAATCGGGTTCACCCGGCACAGCATGCACAATCATCTTCTTTCCGGCAGAATCCACCACAATCCCCACATGGGAATAGGCTCCGCCACGGTCAACATACGCCACGGCATGGCTCATCGCACCACCGCCCAGACGAAACACGACATCGCCGGTCTGCAGCACCACGTCCGGCGGAAGGATGGAGCGTTCCGCAGGCGCAGACTGCGAACAGCCGGCAAGCGCCACACCACACAGCACCATCATCCAGACAAAAAGCTGACATAAACCTATTTGCCGAGTTTCTTTCATCTTCGCAAATTTAAACAAAAAATAGGGCAACGCAAAACAAACAGCCACTTTTTTATTTATCACTACTCAAAAATGAATTGTTGTGATAAAAACTTTATCGAATCAAAAGCTGCACTTCCTGAAAACAAATTCAGTTGAATTGGTGACCAAATTCACTTGATTTGATGACCAAATTCAGTTGATTTGGTTAAAGAAAGTACCACCAAGAAGGTGCTTATGGAAGAATATTAAAAGGCCTTTTCGCAAAAAATAATCAAAAAAATTTACACTCCCATTAAACGAAATTCTTTTTCTTCCGTCACAACATCAGAGTAAGGGAAAATCCCTTCACCATCACATTGAATCAGAAAGCCATGAAAAAAATCACATTATTACTGACGGCAGCCATATTCAGCGCAACGCTGTGCATGGCACAACAGAAGCCGGAAAGAAAGCAAATGAGCATAGAACAGCGGACTGAAAAGATGATCAGCGCCCTGCAACTGGACGACAAACAGGCAAAAGAACTGAAGAAACTAAATGAAAAATATGCCGACGTACTGCAGCGACCGGAACGCCCACACGGAAAAGGTCACTTCGGTGGTCCACGCGGACAACGTCCTCCGCAGATGAAGCAGGACGGTGACAACAACACCCATGAACGTCCGCAAATGAAAGAGAGCCATCAGGGAAAACCCGACCGCCCGCAGATGAGCGAGGAGGAAAGAGAAAAGATGAGGGAAAAGATGACTGAATACAGGAAACAAAGGGAGGAATATCAGAAAGAACTCCAAGGCATACTTACTGAAACTCAATATAAAAAGTATCAGAAGATGCAATCTCACCATGGTGGCGGAAAAGGACACCACAAAGGGATGCATCAGAAAAAGAACAATAAGGAATAAGCTATAACGAGGTTAATATTTCTTTATTTTGACCTTCGGTGGATCGCGAGATTAGCCGAAGGTGTTTTTTTGATATGAACCGGAGGGATATCCGCTCATTCATACAACCGGAACATCCGCTCCATCAGCTGCCACTTCTCCGCCGATGTAGCTTCTTTTCCGCACTGCTGGAACTCCGCCATATACTCTTCCCACTCCTGCTGTCGGGGCAGTGTTGCCAAGCGAGCCATCGCCGTGTCCCAATCGAAGTCGACAGGTGCATCCACAATCATCACCAGGCGTGTGCCCAATATGTAGATTTCCATTTCCAATATGCCCACTTCGCGGATTCCTGCGAGGATTTCTTTCCACACGGCACCTTCCGAATGGCGCTCTCGATAGGCGGCAATCAATGCGCTGTCGGGCTTCAGTTCCATCGTCTGCACATAGCGCTTAACGCGCATCCCATGTTCTTTCTGTTGATAACCTTCTGTTTTCATGATTCTTTCTGCTATAATATTCTTTATTCATCAAAACTCTGCAAGCCACTCAAACGTCATTCGCTCTCCGGTGACGGGATGGTCGAAAGCGATGTATTCCGCATGAAGGTAGAGGCGGTCAGCCTTGTGTCCGTAAAGGTCGTCGCCCAGAATCGGACAACCCAGTCCGTCGCGATGCGCACAATGCACCCGAAGTTGGTGGGTTCGTCCCGTCCGGGGATAGAGCGCCAACCGCGTACGCCCGTTCTTCCTCGACAACACTTCATACTCGGTCAGAGCTGCCTTTCCGTTTTCGTAATCGACAATCTGACGCGGACGGTCGAGCACGTTCCGGCGAAGGGGCAATGATATAGTTCCTCGCTGCTGTGGCACGTCGCCCTCAACGATAGCCACATAGCGCTTTTCGACCGTTCGGTTTTCAAACTGCCGCTGCAATGCGATACAGGTTTGCCGCGTCTTTCCCAGAATGAGCAGTCCCGATGTCGCCATGTCGAGGCGGTGGACGGTGAGCGGTGTGTCCCAATAAGGATATCGCTCACGCATCAAGCTATATACCGAACGCTTCTTTGTGTCGCTCGGAGTTGTCAACAAACCATTTGGCTTACGCACGACGACGATATAGTCGTCCTCATACTGAAACATAATCGGAAACAGTTTGTGGCGAAGCGACGGGAAGGGGAAAAGCAAGACGGTCTTCACGGCAGACAGGATTTTGGAACGCCACGTCAGTTTTCGTGTAATAAGCGTCTCCTCCACCGCGAAATTCTTGTCCAGCATATAGCTCAATATAGGCAAGCATTTCCCCCGACAAGCCGGATAGAAATTGCCGTGATGGCGGATTTCTGCTTTTGGAGAAGCGCCATACCAAAATTCTGCCATGCATATTGGCTGAAGATGATTCGAAAAAGCAAACTGAAGCAACTTCGGAGCACAGCACTCTCCTGCGCCGGAAGGTGGTATTTTCCCGTTAAAATCGGCAAAAATTGCAAGTAGGTCGCGTTTTTCTCCATACACATTCAGCATTTCGAAATGAGAAAACAGCCACTGTTGTAGCGCATCCGACTTCTCTCTGCGCATGGTCTTCAGGCGGGAGATTTCTTCATCAGCCTTTGCCAATTCTTTTTCAAAAACACTGATTTCTTTCTGCAATCTCTTTTTGAGCCGCCGATATTCGGCTTTCTGATACTGACTTTCCTGTATCAACTCGTCCGGATCAGCCGTATCGCGCCGCAAATCGCGCGCCACCTTCGCTTCCTTCATCGCCTTCTTGAACGCCTTCGCCTCTTCGTTGCCCGCCACCTTCATCTGCTCAATCTGCCTCATCAGTGCCAGCCGTTGTTCATCGTTTTCCAACTCGCAAATCCGGTCGTTGACAGACGATATCTCTCGCTCATGCATCTTGAAATAGCCATCCTCCTGAAGATAGTCGAAGACTGCCGGAACAAACCAATCCCAGTCACTCCGCCCGCCAATCTGCCCGCTATAAGCAGCCAAGAAACCCGTCTCTCCTTTTTCGTTTTTCACCACCAACACGCCAAACATCTTCCCCTTCTCTATCTCCTCTTTCCACTGGGGAGAGGCGGAAAGATGCGCCATCACTTCCCGGGCAGCCTGTTCGCAGACGGGAGACGTCTCATACCCGAAGGGATTGTTCATCGTTTCGGGCAACGGAGCGCTTGGCACTATGGGGTGAAACATCGTCATCTCAATCAGCGTTTTTCAGCATTCTTATCTTGTCCAGCTGCTCTTCTGCCGCAGCCTTCCCGATAGCTATCATCTCCACAATCTCTTTTTCGTTGAAATCGAGCATGTCATAGTCCAGTTCCGGATTGATATAAATCTCTGCATCGGCGCGGTTCTCATTATAGATTTTCCAGTCGGGACGGGAGATGAGCCAGTCCAAGATACCGCCGATGCCAAATTCTTCTTTCAGGGAGAAGTCGCGCGTCTCGTGTTTGTTCTGCTGCAAATCGACTGCAATGATAATGTCGGCACCCATTTGCCGCGCCACATCCACCGGCAGATTGTTGAGCAGCCCGCCATCCACCAGCGTCCTCCCCTCCCAATTCACTGCCTTGAACAGTCCGGGGATAGCCATCGATGCCCGCATGGCAAGCGAGAGCGACCCGCGGTCGATGACAAAGGTCTCCATCTCCTTCACATCGACCGTCACGCAACGGAACGGAATCGGCAGACTGTCGAACGACACCACGTCATCGACGGTCACCACGCTGTCTAACAACTGCTCGATGCTGCCACCTTTGAAAGTCTCGTCTGTGAAAAGTTCTATCCACGACTGGGAACAGAACAAGCGCTCAAGGTCGTCTGCCCGATAGCCTATCGAGTAAAGTCCGCCAAGGATTGAGCCGATGCTCGTCCCGACAATATAATCCACCGAGATGCCTTCCGCTTCGAGCACCTTCAGCACACCAATCTCTGCCGCCCCTTTGGCACCGCCGCCGCCGAGCACCAATCCTATTTTCGGCCTTTGCGACGAGGACGGATTTTGCGATGACATGCTCATGGGGAAGGATATTAGTAAAAGAAATATGAGATGTCTGTACTTCACGTTCTCTTTATTATATAATAAGGTGTTCGTCTCTCCTAACAGTCATGCGCATGACAATGGCTCTCCCGGGTTTCAAACTCGAGCGTGGAATGCGCAATATGCTCTTCTTCCAACAGGTTTTTCAACCGCTCTTTCACCTCCTCCATACATCCGATATCGTCAATGACAATGTGTGCCGTCAGCGCATTTTCGGTCGTGCTGATAGCCCACACATGCACATGATGGACATCGGTCACATGACTGTCCGATCGCAATTTTTCGCCGATTTCATCGAGATTTATGCCTTCTGGAAGTCCGTCAAGCGACAGGCGCAGACTGTCGGCAAGCAGGTTCCATGTAGAGAACAGGATGACGATGGCGATGATGATGCTGACGATGGGGTCGATGATATTCCAGCCTGTCACAGAAATGATGATTCCCGAAATGACCACGCCCACCGAAACGAGTGTGTCTGCAACCATGTGGAGGAATGCACCGCGCACGTTCAGGTCTGACTTCTGACTGCGCATGAGCAGCAGCGCCGTCAGCCCGTTGATGATGATTCCTGCGCCTGCCGTCCACGACACCGCCGCTCCATTCACTTCTGCCGGCTCCGCGAACTTGTGAATGCTCTCGATGATAATCGCTCCGACCGCCACCAACAGGATGATGGCGTTCAGCAAGGAGATAAGTACCGTCGATTTCTTATAACCATAGGTGAAGTGGCGGTTGCTCTTCACCTTCGCCAACCGCAAGGCTACCAGCACCAGCACGAGTGAAAACACGTCGCTCAGATTATGCCCCGCATCGGAAAGAAGACTCAGCGAATGTTGCCACAGTCCCACACCTGCCTCCACGCCCACAAACAGCAGGTTGAGCAGGATGCAGAACACGAACAACCGGGTGGTATGCTCTCCCACCTCAACATGGTGGTGATGGTGGTGATGATGATGATGTTCCATTGATTAACCTTATTTCAGTGCTTTCTTGTTCAAGAATATATACGTCGTATTGTCAGCGATATAGTCTTTCGACATATACCAGATGCCGTCATAGTCGCCGGTTCGTCCCCAAGAGTTCTTCACCATATAGTATTCACGTCCTGTCTGGTCTTTGGCAATGCCGAATATCAGCATCACGTGGTCGTAGGTCTGTCCCCAGTTGTCGAACCGCTCCTGCCTACGCTCCTGCGTGGCTTTCACTTCCGGTGCGTTGACACCCAGCAGCTTCAAGACACTCGTCTTTTCCGCTTTCGACAGCTTCAGCCATCGTGCCGCATCGCTGCCTTCCAAGTCCTGCATCTTCCCGTCGTCAATCGACAGTGCCAGTCCTGTGCGTGTAAAGCCGTCCTCGCTCACATCGCCGCCCCATGCCACCGTGTAGCCCGACATCACGGCATGGTCGATAATTTCCATCATCTCGTTCATCGGCACATTGTAACTCAAGGCGTAGCGCCACTTGTAGGGTGCCTCGATGTTAAACCACGTATAGAACGGATGATGGGTGTAGCTCGTGATGCTCGTATATTCGTTCCAATCCAACCCGAGCGAACGGGCAAACGACTGCGGCGTATAGCTGACGCCCTCATAGGTAAATGTTTCGGGACATTTACCCAAGTAGGCATCGACTGTGCTTTGGAAAGCCTGCCGCCACTGCGTCGATTTCCCCTTTTCCTTGTTTTTAGCCACCGCCTCCATGAAGGGCTCGAGTATGCTGAAAAACTCGTTGAAGTTGGCGAGCGAGTCACCCACCAATGCACCACTTGCCGATGCCGGCATCACACTCTCCGGGCAGATGCCATGCCGCTGTATCACCTCCAGTGCATCGAAGGTAGAACCGCCTTGCGAGAAACGGCTGTAGCTGTGCAGCCGCACATAGTTCTCAGCACAGTCCATATAGTCTTTGTTCGCCACGAACATCTCGCTCAAGTCATACGTCTTGCCGCTTTTCCGCAGAATCTCACTCTCGAAAAACGCCAGCGAAGCATACGACCAGCACGTACCGCTACGATTCTGGTTCTTGATTGACGTAATGGGATTCTCCTTCACAATCGTGAAAACCAGCTGATTCCCAGTTTTTATTTGTGCCCATCCGCTCCAGATGAATGCGGAGAACAAGATTAGAAATGCTTGTTTTTTCATTACTCCTTCTTCTTTTATATATTATATGTGCATGCAAATTTATATAAAATTTTCGAGATAATGAAACTTGTTGGAACGAAATCTTCCGCCACCATCACCCAATTCTTAATTTAAATCTTTATTGCCAGAGGAATCCCCTCCCATTCGTTTTCCGTCCCACCGCCTTTGTATATTTATGCAAGGGTGGAGCGATTGGAGTGCGGTTTGTAAATTTCTGGATTTCAGGGTGTTAAGAAGGGGCTTCCAAAAGGGGAACTTTTGGCTTGCGAAAGTGGCACTTTTAGACGCTAAAAGTTCCCCTTTCGGAGTGCAAAAGGGGAACTTTTGGAAAGCGAAAGTTCAACTGTATATTTATACGCCCTTTTCCGTATGTTTATACGTTCGCGCTATCGTCCTCTATATCGGTCTAATCCCGTTTGCAGGAACTTGATGTATTCCTGAATATCCTCATCATAGGAACGGCTGCCGGCAAGCGGTTTTCCGTCGTTGTCGAGCATCACGTAGAACGGCTGCGTGTTGGCACCGAACTTCATTGCCTGCAGATAGCTCCACTTCTTGCCGATGGTACGCAAGGTCGCCGGCTGTCCGTTTTCAATCACCTCAACCGGTTCGGGCAACGGGGTCTTGTCGTCCACATACAGAGAAATGAGGATGAAATCGTCGTTGAGCATCTTCGCTACCGTCGGGTCGGTCCACACTGCCCCTTCCATCTTCCGGCAGTTGACGCAACCGAAGCCCGTAAAGTCGATGATAACGGGTTTACCTTGTCGCCGTGCCTCCGCCATACCGAGGTCGTAGTCGGTGAATTTTGCCTCGACGGCAGTCTCCTGCAAGTTGAAGTCCTGCGTATTCATCGGCGGTGCGAAAGCACTGATACCTTTGAGCGGTGCGCCCCACAAGCCGGGTATCATATACACCGTGAACGCCAGGGACAGGAGCGCAAGGAAAAACTGTGGCACGTTCGTGCGATTCTCCGGTGCGTCGTGCGGGAATTTGAGCCATCCGAGCAGATAGATGCCGAGCAGTCCGAAGATGACAATCCAAAGTGCGAGGAACACCTCACGGTCGAGAATGTGCCACCCGTAGGCAAGGTCGGCAACGGAAAGGAACTTCAATGCAAACGCCAACTCGATGAAGCCGAGCACCACCTTGACCGTATTCATCCAACTGCCCGACTTCGGTGCCGACTTCAACAGTGTGGGGAAAACGGCAAACAGGGTGAACGGGATGGCGAGCGCAATGGCGAATCCGAGCATTCCCACAAGCGGTCCGATGATATTTCCTTGCGTAGAAACCGCCACGAGCAGGAACCCGATGATGGGACCCGTGCAAGAGAACGACACCAATGCGAGCGTGAATGCCATCAGGAAGATACTCAGCAGACCTGTCGTATTCTCCGATTTCTGGTCGATTTTGTTGCTCCAGGAGGCGGGCAACGTCAGCTCGAACGCTCCGAAGAAAGAGGCGGCAAAAACCACCAGCAACAGGCAGAAGAAGATATTGAAGACGGCATTGGTTGACATGGCGTTCAGCGCACTCGGTCCGAAGAGCAGCGTGACGATGATGCCGAGCAACACATAGATGACAATGATGGAAAGCCCATAGGTCACAGCCTCGCGTATGGCTTTCTTCCTGTTTTTGTTACGCTTGAGGAAGAAGCTGACCGTCATGGGAATGATGGGCCACACACAGGGCGTCAGCAGGGCGAGAAATCCGCCCAACAGCCCGGCAAGGAATATGTAGAGCAACGATGACGAACCGACCGGTTGCTGATATTTGGACAATTCGCCCGTAACAGGTGCCCACCAACCCGCCTTGTCGGCATCGGTGAGTGCCATCAATGCGGCACTGTCAGTCGCCAGCGAGTCCTTTACCTCTGCCGCCGCATCAGCGTCATCTTCTGCCGCCTCGTCTTCTGCGGCTTCATCTTTCGCTGCCTCGTCCTTCTTCTCAGGCTCCTTCACAACGGGCGACTTTCCCGATTTCTTCATGGCAACCTCCGAAGGTGGCAGACAAGTTTCGTCGTTACACGCCCCGTACTCCAAGAAACAATCTATGTTGTACTCAGGTTTGGTGAACTTGATTTTCTGCGCGAACGTCACTTGATTCTCAAAATAGCGCACGTTCATGCCGAACATCTGGTCGAACTTCGACTGCTCCTTGCCCCGCGCCTGCAGTTTTCCGACAGGCTCGGCACCATCCATCTTCACGCTGTTGAACGTGGCGGCAATCGGTCCGTCCTGCCCAAGATTGGTTGAATACACGTGCCATCCGGCATCAATCTTACCCGTGAAGACAATTTCCGCTTCCCCGTCCGACAGCATTTTCAGGTCGGAGGTGAAACGCACTGGTTGTGCGAACTGCGCCTGCACCGCAAGCACACAGAGTAACAGCAGGGGAGTCAGTAACTTTTTCATCTCAACATTTCTTGTTTTTAACTTTACTTTTAACGTAAATCGCTGGCTGTATATTGTGTACAGTCAGCGATTTACATTTCTTTCACATTATTTTTTCAATCCCATCTCCCGGAGCAGGCGGTCAGCCTGTCCCCAACGGTCCATCATGAAGATGACGAAACGGATATCGACACCGATACAGCGCGCCAGGCGGCTGTCGAAGTTGATGTCGCTCGAGAGGCTGTCCCAGTTGCCGTCGAACGCCAATCCGATAAGCCGTCCCTTACCGTCGAACATCGGCGAGCCGGAGTTTCCTCCCGTGATGTCGTTATTGGTCAGGAAGCAGAGTTGCATCTTACCGCTGCGCGGGTCAGTGTATTGTCCGAAATCTTTCGCAGAAAGCAGTTCGTGCATGATGGGCTCTGCGAAATATTCCACGTTTTCATCGGCTTTCTTCATCTTCTCCACAATGCTTTCTGCCGTGGTGTAGAATCCTGACGGCTTGCCGCCGAGCTCGAAGCCGCCCACCTGTCCGTAAGAAAGACGCATGGTGAAGTTGGCATCGGAATAGTGAGGCAGGTCAGCCTCCATACGCAACTTGGCAGCACAGAGCAGTTTTTCCTGCTTTTCAATGGCGTCGGCAGCATCCTTAATCTCCTCGCGCAATCCGAACACAGCCTCAATGAGTTGCATGCCGAACTGCACGCCCGGGTCTTTCTTGAAAGACTTTTTGTTAGGATAGATTTTCTTTCCAGACTTCATGAGGAACGATTTCTTGTAGAGATAGTCCACGTATGCCGTGTAATTGTTGTTGAACTTGGTCTGAATCTCTTTGTAGAAATCGGGCAGATATTTGGTGTCCACCTGCTCCTTGTAATTCTTCAGCAGGGCGGCAAACACTTCCTTATCAAGCGCCTCGTCCCATTCCTCTGAATTGTCTTTGAACACGAAATACTGCTTTTTGGGATTATTTTCCGGTCCCTCGAGCGGCATTCCGTAGTTCACTCTGAATGCGCGGGTGCAGAATTCGTTGGTTCGTCCGAATGATTCCCAGAGATAGGTGAACGTCTGGCTGGGGATGAAGCTCTTTTCGTAGTCGCGTTTCATCTGGTCGAAGTCGAGTTGTCCCTTGAAGTGTCCGGTCTTGTCCATCCAAGCCTGTATTCTCCGCTCGTAGTCCTCTTTCTGCTGAATAATGCCGATGGAATCGATACATTTGTTCATTCCGAGTGCATTTTTCCAATAGTTGGAACTCTGTGCATATTTCGAGTCGTACTTGATGCGCACTGCCTCGTTGGCACGCATGTGGCGAATCATGATTTCCTGCTTGATGCCGCGCACCTGAGCCCTCGGAGCATTGTCTGCATCACGCATTTCGCGAATGCCATAGCTGGAGAGATAGCGGTTGGTGCTGCCCGGATAGCCCAGTGTCATCGAGAAATCGCCCTCCTTGTAGCCCTCCATCGAGATGGGAGCCCAGTGCTTCGGACGGTAAGGCACGTTGTTCTCACTGTAGTCCGCCGGTCCGTTGGTCTTCGGGTCGGCATAAATGCGGAACACGGAGAAGTCGCATGTCTGGCGCGGCCACATCCAGTTGTCGGTCTCACCACCGAACTTACCCATCGACTTCGGAATGGTAAACACCAGTCGCAGGTCGTTAAATTTCTGATAAGTGGTAGCATAATAGCTGTTACCCTCGTAGAATGGGTCCACCTCCACGTGCAGCGTCTTGTCGATGCGCTTGATGGAGTCGTTCAGCACTTTTTGGATTGAATCAATCAAGATAGCCTGTTTTTCGAGCGACACTTCATCGATTCCGAGTTTTTTCATCCGTGCCGTAATGTCCTGCTGGTCAATCATAAACGACACGAACATGTTCTCATTGGGCAGCTCCTCCTCATACGACTTCGCATAAAACCCGTTGAGCATGTAGTCGTGCTCCACGGTCGAGTGCGAGCGGATGGCTTCGAAACCGCAATGGTGGTTGGTAAACACCAGTCCGTTGGGCGATACCACCACGCCGGAGCAATAGCCTGAGAAGTTCACTACGGCATTCTTCACGGCATGGTCGCCATAATACAAATCGTTGTAGGTCAGGGAGAATCCCTCTGCCTTCATCTGCTCATAAACTGCCTGAGGCAGATTGTAGAGCGTCCACATACCTTCGTCAGCCTTTGTGCTGACCGTCGCCACCAAAAGGGCGAAAAGTGATAATAATGTTTTTTTCATACTATTAAATATATAAGATTTATTTCACCTTTTCCTAAAATATTTTCCAACGACCGGCAGGCTCGAAAGTGGGAAGTCGCGTTTTATCAGTACGGCGACAAAGAGGAGGATGAGCAGGGTATTGACTGCCAAGGCTGCCCACTGCGAGAGGTGTTCGTTGACGAATGTTGCCCCAACGAAGAGTACCGCTGTCAGCACGACATAAAGGAACATTTCTCGCAAGGGATAGTTGATGGGATTCTTGCGCTGTCCGACGATATAAGAGAGGGTCATGGCGGTGCCGTAGCCTGCCACGCCGCCCCATGCACATGCCATGTAACCGTAGCGCGGAATAAAAAGGAGGTTCACGGCAAACAGCACGATGCAGCCTGCCAGCGAGAACCAAGCTCCGTAGATGGTCTTGTCGATGAGTTTATACCAAAACGACAGATTGAAATAGATGCCCATCATGATTTCTGCCACCATGACGATGGGCACGACCCGCAACCCTTCCCGATAGTCGGCACCGATGATGTATTGGAGCACGGGCATCCAGCCGACGACGCACAGGAAGGCGAGCAAGGTGAAGATGAGGAAATATTTCATCGCCTTGGCGTAATACTCATTCTTGTCGCTGTCCTTGCTCTTCGCGAAGACGATGGGCTCGTAAGCATAGCGGAACGCCTGGGTTATCATCGCCATAATCATCGCAATCTTCACACAACTGCCATAGATACCAAGCTGTACGTTGGCATCAGCCTCGTCGGGATAGACGAGGGGGAAGATGATTTTGTCAGCCACTTGATTCAAGATGCCCGCAATGCCGAGCACCAAGATGGGCCATGAATAACTGAACATGCGGCGCAGCAGGGAAGCGTCGAAGCGCCACTCTATCTTGAACAGGTCGGGAATGAAGAGCAGGGTGATGAAGCCCGTGCAGAGCAGGTTGATGAAGAAGACGTAATAGACATCTGTCTTGCCTAAGAAAACGAAATAGACGATGTTCAGCCCGATACTCAAAATGATGAACAACAGTTTCAGCGCAGCGAAGTGGATGGGACGCTTCTGATAGCGCAGGAAACTGAATGGTATCGCCTGCAGGGCATCGAGCGCCACGACGACACCCATCATGAGCAGGTATTCGTGGTGATTGGCATAGCCCAGATAGTTGCTGATGGGACTGATGAAACCGAACAGTAGCAGCAGGAAGACGGCTGTCAACATGCCGACGGTGGCAAAGGCGGTGGAGAAGACCGTGTCGGGCTTTTCACGCTCGTCGTTGGCGAAGCGGAAAAGGGTCGTCTCCATACCGAACGTGAGAATCACCAGTATCAAGGCGGTGTAGGCATACACATTGGTGCTCACGCCATAATCGCCCGAATCCTTCGGCATATAGTGCGTATAGAGCGGCACGAGCAGATAGTTCAGAAACCTGCCTACGATGCTCGACAAGCCATATATCGCTGTGTCTTTGGCTAATGACTTCAATTCTGCCATACGCTACTCTCTTGACCTTATTTAGAAGAAGAAATAACAAATGAATATCGCTGCGATGATACCGGCTAAGTCTGCCAGCAGCCCGCATGTGACGGCATGACGTGTATAGCGTACGCCCACACTGCCGAAATAGACTGCAAGGATATAGAACGTCGTATCCGTAGAACCTTGGAAGATGCAACTCAGTCTGCCGACAAACGAATCAGCGCCGTAAGCCGACATGGCATCGACCATCATGCCGCGCGAACCGCTGCCCGAAAGGGGTTTCATCAAGGCTGTGGGCAGTGCTTCCACGAAACTCGTATCGATGCCCGTCAACCCTATCAGCCAGCGGATACCATCCATGAGCACATCCATTGCTCCCGAGGCGCGGAAGACGCCGATGCCTACGAGTATTGCCACGAGGTAGGGAATAATGCGGACGGCTGTCGTAAAACCGTCTTTCGCGCCTTCGATGAATGCCTCATAGACATTCACTTTCTTGCGCAGTCCGGCGAGAATAAAGGCAATGATGATGGTCATCAGCAGGATGTTTGCCACGTTCACGCTGACGGTGTTCATGGCGATGCTGTCCAACTGACTGAATCCCCAGATAATGGCTGCCACGGCGGCGCACATGCCGCCCAGTGTGAGGAGCAGCGTACGGTTCAGGAGGTTGATGCGCTGATAGAGCGAAGTGACAATGACGCCTGCCATTGTCGAGAAGAAGGTGGCAAGCAGGATGGGTATGAACACGTCGGTTGGCTGTGCTGCACCTTGCTGTGCCCGATAGACGAGGATGGAAATCGGAATCAGTGTCAGTCCGCTGGTATTGAGCACGAGGAACATAATCATCGAGTTCGACGCAGTATCTTTCTTCGGATTGAGCGACTGCAGGTGTTCCATTGCCTTCAAGCCCATAGGCGTAGCGGCGTTGTCCAGTCCCAGCATATTCGCCGAGATATTCATGAAGATGCTGCCTGTGGCGGGATGTCCCTTCGGAATGTCGGGAAAGAGTTTTGTGAACACAGGACTCAAGATGCGTGCAAACACGTTCACGACGCCACCTTGTTCACCAATCTTCATGATGCCCAGCCAGAGTGCCAGCACACCCGTCAGTCCCAAAGAAATCTCAAACGCATCTTTCGACGACTTGAACGTGGAGTCCATCATCAGCTGAAACACTTCCGTATCGCCAAAAAACACCAGTTTCACCAATGCTACGATGAAAGCGATGACAAAAAATGCGATCCAAATATAATTCAACACCATAACGCCTGCAAAGTTACGATTTAGCGAGAACAATACAAAATAAAACCTTTTTTATTTTATTGTCGAGCGTGAGGAACTTATTCAAAGTTAGTGCAAGTTGAGTGAAATACAAAAAGAATCACATTCTTTTTTATTACCGAGACGCAGCCTAACTTATTCAAAGTTACGATTTAGCGAGAACACGAGTTGTTGAGCGACAGCGAAAAATACAAAATAAAACCTTTTTTATTTTTACTGGAACTTATCCTTTTGCCTGTGAAGAAAATCTGATGGAGAAAATTTGGACAAACAGATTTCTTTGCTTACTTTTGCACCGCTTTTTTCAAAAAGAGAATAAGCGCTCCCTTTGAGGGAGAGAATAAAAACAGCATGAGATACAACACACTGACATTACCCAACGGACTGAGGGTCATACACCAGCCGGCAAAGTCGCCGATTCTGTATTGCGGATTCCAGATAGCTGCCGGGAGCAGACACGAGGAGCCGCAAGAGTACGGCATAGCACACCTTTGCGAACACATGGCATTCAAAGGTACCAAGCACCGCAAGGCTTGGCATCTGACCAATACGCTCGAAGCTTTGGGCGCAGAGCTCAATGCCTTTACCACCAAAGAACATACGGTATATTATGCCGCTCTGCTGAAGCAATACACCGCCAAGGCGGTAGAGATTCTGGCAGACATCGTGTTTCATGCCAGTTATCCGGAGAGCGAGCTCTGCAAGGAAATCGACGTGGTGGGCGATGAGATAGAGACGTTCAACGACTCGCCGGCAGAACTTATCTACGACGAGTTCGAAAACATTCTCTTCAAGGGACATCCGCTCGGGCACAGCATTCTCGGGAAGACCCAACAGCTGAAGGCTTACACGCCGCAGATGCTCAGCCGTTTCCGCGACAAACACTACCGGACGGACAACGCCGTGTTTTTTGCCTATGGCGACATTGATTTCAAGAAGCTTGTTGCCCTGCTGCAGAAATACACGCCTGGGCGACCGACCGACGACTTGCCAGCAGTAACAGTCCCTCACGCACAAATCACTGACACACACGCTCAAACCATCACGCTCAAACACCACACTCACCTCGCACACGTCATGGTGGGAAGCAGAAGCTACAGCCTGAACCACCCCAACAGGACTTCCCTCTATCTGCTGAACAACATCCTTGGAGGTCCTGCAAGCAACGCCCGGTTCAACAACATGCTGCGCGAGAAGAAAGCACTGGTATATAACGTGGAAAGCACCCACGCCTACTACCTTGACACGGGAGTGTGGAGCGTCTGCTTCGCCGCCGAGAAACAAAACGTGCAGAAGTGTCTCAGACTGATTCACAAAGAACTGCAGCACATGTGTGACACACAACTCACCGACACACAACTCAAAGCTGCCAAGAAACAAATCAAAGGACAGATAGCTCTGGGAGCGGAGTCGCACGAACAAATGGCGCTCGACTTCGGAAAAGCCATGCTCTTCAACGCTGCCGAACAAGACATGCAGACGCTCTGCCAGCGCATTGATGAAGTTACGGCACAGCAACTACAGCAGGTGGCTTGCGAAATATTCCGGGAAGACAGGCTCACCACGCTCATCATTGAATAAAAAAAACATACATAATTAAACTTCTCCCCACAAATTTTGTCTAAGCAACATAATGAAAAGGATTTTATTACTATTGGCAATATGCGCCGGCACGCTGACTGCAGCGGCACAAGGCATCATTAAAGGTAAAGTATTGGACAAGGCGACTGACGAACCGATGCCGTTCGTCAACATCGTAGTGACTAAACGTAATGACACTAAAATGGTAAAAGGAGGTATCACCGATGAAAACGGTGCATTCAACCTCACTGGAATACCCGACGGTGAATATACGCTGAACATTTCGTACGTAGGCTATAAGGAGCTGAAGCGCAACCTCGCCATCACGCCGGAGAAGCGCGCCCACACGTATGCTGCACTCTACATCGCTGAAGATGCCAAACTGATTACCGAAGTGACCGTCACAGGACAGCGCTCGACGGTGAAACTGGAAGTGGACCGCAAATCGTTCGACGTAACACAGGACATTGCCAACGCCGGAGGCTCGGCATCGGAAGTGCTCGAAAACATCCCCTCGGTAGAGGTGGACAACGACGGAAACGTCTCCCTGCGCGGCAACTCCAGCGTGGAAGTATGGATCAACGGAAAAGCCAGCGGATTGACTTCCGACAACCGTGCACAGATTCTGCAGCAGCTGCCGGCTGAAAGCATCGAGCGCATTGAGGTCATCGACAACCCTTCTGCCAAATTCTCAGCAGAAGGAAGCGCCGGCATCATCAATATCATCCTGAAAAAGGAACGGAAAGCGGGATATTATGGTTCCTTACAGGCAGGAGCCAACACGCGGGGAGGTGCCAACCTGAGCGGGAACATCAACTACAACAGCTCGCTCTTCGACGCCTATCTGAACCTGGGATTCCGTCACCGAAACGGCAAAGGCGGCAGCATGAGCCGACAGGAATACCTCAAGACAGGCATCTACCAGAACTATGACGGCACGTCGAAGAACCAGGGGAACAACCTCTTCACACGCGCCGGCATCACATGGCACGCCACGAAGAAGGACGACTTCACGCTCAGCGGAATGATGATGCACGGAAAGTTCGACAATAATAATATTATGCCTTACCACTACGGCACAATCGGAGCACCAAACGACACGTACGTCATGTACCGACACAACAGCGGAGAAGGCGACATGCACATGTACTACGGGGAGTTCAACTACCGCCACAGCTTCACCGACCGCCACTACCTCGACTTTGTCGTCAACTTCAACCGATGGGTCAGCGACAATGAGAACTACTACCGCGACTCCACCTACTACTTCGACGACATCACACCCACCACCTACAGCTATCAATACCGCCCCATGTTCATACGCAACCGGGCGTGGGAAATGAAACTCGACTATGAGAACCCTATCACCGACAAACTGAAGCTGCAGACGGGCTATCAAGGACGGTTCTCGCACGAGAACACGCCGCAGGAGTCATGGCTCGACCAAACATCGTGGGAGGGAAAGAACGCCGTGGAAGACCGCGCCTATTTCAACCGCTTCATCTACGACCTCGACGTGCACGCACTCTATCTGACACTGACCTACAACTTCGGTAAGTTCGGACTGATGGGCGGACTGCGCGGAGAATACTGGCGCGTGAATACCGAGAGCTATTCATGGGAACAGGAACACGACCCGAGCCTGCGCGAGCCGGCATTCAAGAAGGACTACTTCCAACTCTTCCCAAGCATATTCATGTCGTACCAACTCACGGAGACACAACAGCTGCAACTGAACTACACCCGACGACTGCGCAGACCGTGGGGAGGCGAACTCAACTCGTTCAGAAACACGCAGGACGCATCGATGGTACAGTTCGGAAACCCGGAGCTGACACCGGAATACTCCCACTCGTTCTCACTCAACTATCTGAAACAGTGGCCGGCTCACTCCCTGTTGCTCAGCGCCTACTACCGACCGACGACCGACGTCATCCAGCGCATCCGCTGGCAAAGTTCCACGGACGGCGTGATGTACCAGACCAACCGAAACGTGGCAAAAAGCCAAAGCACAGGTCTGGAAATGGTGCTCAAGAACAAATTCTTCCGCATACTCGACCTCACGACTACTGCCAATGCCTACTACTACAAGCTGAACGGATTCAGTTATGACATCGACGGACAGACCGTGACGGGCGAAGGAAACGACAACTTCACATGGAACATCCGCTCAATGGCATCCATCATCCTGCCATACGACATGACATTCCAAGTGACAGGAAGCTACCGCGCAAAACAGGTCATCACACAAGGCTACAGAAAGCCTAACTGGGGAGTGGAAATCGGTGCACGCAAGAATTTCTTCAACAAAGCACTCACCATCGCCCTCAACTGTCGTGACGTGTTCAACACCCGGAAATGGGAAATCGTGACAGAAGGAGACGGGTTCAAACGCCACCAGAAATTCTGGCGCAACGGACGCAACGTGAACCTCACCGTCACCTGGAACTTCGGTAACATGAAGGGTAAGAGACAACGCCAGGACAACAACATGCAAAACGATGACCCAGCCGCAGGAAGCGGATACGGAAGCGGCATAGAAGACTAAAAGACTATCCACATTATATAATATATATGTAATTCTCCTTCATACGGGTCGATACACCAATCGACCCGTTTTTTTGTCAAAACCGTCTGCTCCGCGTCTCGCCCCGATTGTATATTCATGCAATTGCAGGACGACTGAAACACTATCTGCAAACTATTGATTTTCAACGCATTAAATAGTGCTTTCCAAAAGTTGAACTTTCAGGCTGCAAAAGTTCAACTTTCAGGAGGTAAAAGTTCAACTTTTAGCGTGCGAAAGTTGAACTTTTGGAAAACGAAAGTTCTACTACATATTTATACGTCCTTTCCTGTATGTTTATACAAGCATCACCATGCCTGACCGGAACGCCCGGAAAGTCCACTTTTTTCATTTCAGAAAAACTCCTCCACCCCACTCCCTGACCCTACGAAAACCGACAGGATTCACACCGAAAATGTTAAAAATACGTCCTGAAAGGAAGAAATTTACAAAATAATTTGGTTTATATTATAAACTTATTTATCTTTGCACCGTATTCGAACACCACACCACAAAATGTAAAAAAGTAATGAACCTAAAAAAATGGCTTATGACAGCAATCATTCAACTGCCCATTATCGCCGTGGCGCTATCAACCATGTGCGTGGCAAAAGAGCCGTCTGGTGCGCATAGCACCTATCACGACGGCAAAGAGAGAGTAATCACGGAATTTATCAACTTAAACGACTGAGGACATGGAAAACAATAACAAACTGACTGCCGAGCGTAGTCTGGAAATCATCGCAGAACAAATAGAACAGAGTCAGCGCATGATAAAGAAAAATTCGGCACTGCCGATGATTTGGTGGGGACTGCTTGTCACCATCTTTGCCTTGTTGATTGCCTACTTATGGAAGCATCACGGCGGCCCCGTATGGAATGCCCTGTGGTTCCTGATGGCGATAATCGGACTGATTGGCAACCTTATTATCGAAAAGCGAAAGGAGAATGCCCCTCCATCTTTTGTCGGCAAGACAATCGGGCATGTATGGGCTACGTTTGGCATCATCGCTTCGCTGATTGGCTGGACACTTTTCATGGCTGGGGTGGGCTGGATTCCTGCCGAATGGGTTGTTCCCGACAAGCAGGTCTATATCAACATCACGAGCGTCATCTGCTTGTGCTACGGCTTTGGCTCCACAATCACAGGCTTCGTGCTGAAAAGCCGTGTTTTCCTGATTTGCGGCATTATCGCAGGTGTTGGCGGCTACTTTTTGGCTATGCATTATCCTTGGGTCGAGCAGATGTATGTAATGGCTGGCGTAGCTTTCATCGGACTTGTCATTCCTGGTCTTATCGTTCATTTCCAGAATCAAAAATAAGGAGGACGCAGCATGTTGTTCCCAACATTAGACCCCCTACTCCACAGCGAGCTGCGACTGGCAGTCGTCTCTCTGCTCATCAATGTTGAGGAGGCAGACTTCGTCTATATCAAAGAACAGACAGGAGCAACCGCCGGCAACCTCAGTGTGCAGTTAGACAAGCTGTCGCAAGCAGGATATATTGAGGTAGAGAAATCGTTCAACGGCAAGAAACCGCGTACCACCTGCCGTCTCACACGACAGGGGCTGCGGGCTTTCGAGGCATACGTTGAAGCGCTGAAAAGCTATATCAAGCCTTAACGACCGGCAGCCACAAAAGAAAGCGGGGCAGACTTTCCAGGAAGTCTGCCCCGCTTTTTCATCATCCTCATCCCCAACGAAGTAAAAAACAGTGACAAATAATTGGGAATTTCATTTTTTTGTGCTATCTTTGCCTTATCACATGAACCAACCGAGATGCCTATGAAAAGATTTGTTATATTCCTCATCATGACTGCCACCTTCACGGTGATGCAGGCACAACAGCTGTATGTGGTCAGTGGCGTTGTGAAGGACCAGACGAACGGGAAAGCGCTGTCGCACGTCAGTGTGACCATCGGCGGTACAGGAACCGTGACCAACGAACAGGGAATGTTCACCATCAAACTGAACCGTCGCCCCGACCAACTCAAAGCATCCATGCTGGGATATAGGACCAAACGCATTGCGCTCAGCAACACCGAGCAGCAGCGGATAGAAATCAACCTGCAGCCGAACAGCATCCGCCTCAACGAAATCACAGTCACGCCGCTGTCGCCGGAAGACATCGTAAGAAAGGCGCTCCAGAAAGTACCTGTCAACTACAGCACAGTGCCCCTGCTCTACAAAGGTTTCTACCGCGAAACCGTGCAGAAACGGCGACAGTTCATCTCAATCAGCGAGGCAGTGGTCGATGTTTACAAGACGCCCTACACCATGCAAAACACCAATCAGGATGCCGTTGCCATCACGCGAGGCAGACGGCTGCTGAACATGAAGCCCGCCGACACGCTGGGCGTGAAACTGATGGGCGGTCCCACGATGCCCGTCATTGCCGACGTGCTGAAAAACAACGAGATGCTCTTCTATGAAGACGATATGCCCAACTATCATTTCGAATTGGACAACCCCGTCATGCTCGGCGACAGAATGCAATATGTCGTCAAGATGACACCACACATACAACGCATCTACGCCCTGTTTTTCGCAACACTCTACATCGACCAGCAGACACTCGCCTTCACCCGTGTGGAGATGGAGTTGGACATGAGCCATCCCGGACGTGCCACCACCTCCATGCTTGTCCATAAACCCCTCTCACTCCGCTTCCGACCACGGGAACTCAGTTTCGTCATCGACTACCGCACCGAGCAAGACGAGACCCACCTGAGCTACATCCGCAACGTGATGCGGTTCAACTGCGACTGGAAGCGGAAACTCTTCTCATCGCCCTTCACCGTCATCAGCGAATTTGTCGTCACCGACCGGCAGGAGGAAGCCATACGACCCATTCGGGGACGCGACTCGTTCAGCCGGAGAGACAAACTCTACGACAAAGTGGAATACTTCAACGACCCCAACTTCTGGGGAGCAGACAACATCATCGAACCCACAGAATCGCTCGACAAAGCCATCGAACGACTCAAACTGCGAGTGAAAAGACAGCAAAACAAACCCTAAGCAGCCTCAGACCGATTGGGGAATAATGTTTCCGGAACGAAACAACAAAATAAAGGGGCACCTCCGAAGGTTGGAGGTGCCCCTTTTATATTGCAATAATAATGTCTATCCCACTTGCGAACCGGGTTTTACACCTTTCAGCAGAGTGGTAACGCTGAGACTTCCGTCGTAGTCTTCGGCAGAGAGAATCATGCCCTGGCTCTCAATGCCCATCAGCTGGCGGGGAGCAAGGTTGGCTATGAAAAGGATGTCTTTGCCTACCAACTCTTCCGGCTCGTAATATTTGGCTATGCCGCTGACGATGGTGCGGTCGGTGCCACTGCCGTCATCGAGTGTGAACTTCAACAGTTTGTTGGCTTTCTTGACCTTCTCACATGCTTTGACATGCCCGACACGGATATCCAGCTTCTCGAAGTCCTCGAATACGATGGTTTCCTTGATGGGTGCCGCCTGATAGTTGGCAGCCTCATTGGCTTTGCGAATGTCGTCAAGGCGCTTGAGCTGTGCCTCAATGGTTTCATCTTCAATCTTCTCAAACAACAAAGCGGGCTCTGCCAGCTGGTGTCCGGCGGGGAGCAAATCAGTCTGTCCGAGCTGGCTCCAGTCGAAATCTGCCATATTGATCAGTTCGCGCAGCTTTTTCGAAGAGAACGGCAGGAACGGCTCGAAAGCGATAGCCAGATTGGCAACCAGCTGCAACGAGATGTAAAGAATCGTCTCGACACGCTTCGGGTCAGTCTTCCACACCTTCCACGGCTCACATTCCGTAATATAGCGATTACCAATACGCGCCAGGTTCATCGCCTCAAACTGTGCATCGCGGAACTTGAACGCATCAAGAAGGTTCTCCACCTTCGCCTTGACATCTTTAAACTCCTCTATCGCATGGCGGTCCACATCGGTCAGTTCGCCACATGCCGGCACCACGCCATCCCAATATTTCTTTGTGAGTTGCAGCGCACGGTTGACAAAGTTGCCATATACCGCCACCAGTTCGTTGTTGTTACGATCCTGAAAATCGCGCCACGTAAAGTTATTGTCCTTCGTCTCCGGCGCATTGGCAGTGAGTACATAGCGCAACACATCCTGCTTCCCCGGGAAGTCGCGGAGATATTCGTGCAGCCAGATTGCCCAGTTGCGCGAGGTGGAAATCTTGTCGTTCTCCAGATTGAGGAACTCATTGGCAGGCACATTGTCGGGCATGATATAACTACCGTGCGCCTTCATCATCACGGGGAAAATAATGCAGTGGAACACGATGTTGTCCTTACCGATGAAGTGAACGAGCCTCGTATCCTCATCCTGCCACCATTTCTGCCAATCGCCCCAACGCGCGGGATTGCTTTCACACAGTTCTTTCGTATTGGATACATAGCCGATAGGTGCGTCAAACCACACGTAGAGCACCTTTCCCTCAGCCCCTTCAACCGGCACGGGAATGCCCCAGTTCAAATCGCGGGTCATCGCCCGAGGCTGAAGATCCATATCAAGCCACGACTTACACTGCCCATAAACATTCGAACGCCACTCTTTATGCCCGTCGAGAATCCACTCCTTCAGCCACTCCTGATATTCATTGAGCGGCAGATACCAGTTCTTCGTCTCCTTCATGACAGGCACCGAACCGCTGATGGTCGATTTCGGATTGATCAGTTCCGTTGGCGAGAGGTCGCGACCACATTTCTCACACTGGTCGCCATAAGCCCCCGTGTTATGACAATGCGGACATTCACCCGTGATATAACGGTCAGCCAGAAACTGATGAGCCTCCTCGTCATAATATTGCTCCGTCGTTTCCTCGGTCAACTTCCCCTCGTCATAAAGCTTGCGAAAGAAAGCCGACGCCATCTGATGGTGTGTCTGACTGGTCGTCCGACTATAAACATCAAACGAAATGCCAAATTCCTCAAACGAATCCTTAATAAGCTGATGATAGCGGTCAACGATATCCTGAGGCGTGACCCCTTCCTTTCGGGCACGGATAGTGATAGGCACACCATGTTCGTCAGAACCACCGACGAACATCACCTCCTCTTTTTTCAAACGCAGGTAACGCACATAAATATCTGCAGGCACATATACACCCGCCAGATGTCCGATATGAATACCCCCATTGGCATAAGGCAATGCCGATGTGACTGTCGTCCGCTTATACTTTTTCTGCTCCATATTCTTCTGTCATTTATTTTCTGCCTGCAAAGTTACGATTAAGTGAGGATAATACAAAATAAAACACACGTTTTTGTTTTTATTATCGAATGTGAGTAAGTTATCCAAAGTTAGTGCAAGTTGAGTGAAGAACAAAATAAATCATTTATTTTTTATTCCGAAACGCCGCCTAACTTGGACGTTTGTGATAAAAAAGTGTGAAAATATTGCAAAAAGTCAGGGCTTATTAATTTTGTTTTATAGAAAATACTTATCTTTGTAAATCAAACTTTATAAAACTACATAATTCTTATAATAAGGAGATAGACTTCATAGTGCCTGATGAGAAACTGGAGATACAAGTGTCCTACAGCATCAAGGATGAGACCATTTACAACAGGGAGGTGCCGCCATTGGCTAAGTATACCAAGGCGCATGAGGACTGGAAGTGCCTGCTGATCACTTACGATGAGGAGGGCACGGAAGAGGGAATACCCGTGATACCGGTGTGGAAGTGGCTGATGGAGGTGTGAGAGTATTTAAAGGATGCCGGAACTAAGGAAATACGGAAATATGGAACAAAGGAATGAAAAATTAATGGACAAAGGGGTTGTGTTGAACAAAAATTTAAGAGTAAACGATACCATATATGTGGGTGAACATACATTTGGGTGTGGACACAAAGTACCTGTTTTTGAAGTTAATACAATTCATGGATTGAATCAATTAATTGGACATGTCAAATTCAATAATCGGCAATATGGTAATGTGTATTATCGGGGTGAATGCCATCTACATGACAATTTAAATCCATCGTTTATAAGGGGTAAAAAGAATTATTCAAAGGCAGAGCAGAAGTTGATTGCTTATATGGATGACGTTTTGACTGATGATGAATTGTTCAAGAACCTTAAACTTTCTAAGACAGAAGATTGGAACCGAAATAAACATAAGTTAGAAGGTGTACTGCAGCACTATGGTGTGCCCACAAGGTATATTGATGTGGTTGACAATCATTGGATAGCACTCTGGATGGGGTTGTACAAGTGCAAAAAATATTCCATTCTGCAGACCTATTACCATTATGAAAAGCGTGTTATTCCATTTGAGGAGTTCGCAACCAAGGGACCATTGGAAGATAAAGAATTCTATCAATACATTCTATTAATAGGTACACCCTATGGGGAATCTCTTGTAAATAGTAATTGAAAAGTATACCACCATAATAATTGAAAAGTATACCATGTAGGTCTTGGATTTTACGTTATAATAGTAGTTCACAAGAGTGCTGTTTAACGTACAAAGAGTAAAAATGATCGA
>Ga0256406_1001048_pt1 | contig 46148 bp, 37 predicted proteins | sample RumenRJG_03DNA_FD_185986 | JGI IMG/M metagenome (GOLD analysis project Ga0256406, IMG submission 185986) | Bovine rumen microbial communities from Lethbridge, Alberta, Canada - RJG_03 | ecosystem: Host-associated > Mammals > Digestive system > Stomach > Rumen | place: Canada: Alberta | collected... | reverse complement strand
TGGGGTAAGGGGATGGTGGCTACATATTGATGTTGTGCTGTTGCTTTTTACTGAAAGCTGCTACTAACGACTCATAAATCTACCCTTAATCGTGTATTGGATGATAGTTGCGGATTTTAGGATTATTAATATTGTTAGTTAAAATAATATCCCCTTTGCCTGATTGTCGCAAAGGGGATATTTCAAAATCGTAAAATTATTCTTTAATTATAGTAATCCAGTCATGCTTGTCTTCTACGGTACCATACTGTATGCCGCGAAGAGTGTCATAAAGTTTCTTAGAGATAGGACCAGGCTGTCCATCCTTTGAGATAGTATAGCGCTTGTCGTTCTCCAAGTCGTCAATATAAGATATCGGGCTGATGACGGCTGCTGTTCCGCAAGCTCCAGCCTCCTCGAATGTAGACAGCTCTTCCTCAGGAATAGGACGGCGCTCTACCTTCATTCCGAAGTCTTCAGCAAGCTGCATCAGGCTGCGGTTAGTGATACTTGGCAGGATAGAGTCAGTCTTTGGAGTAACGTATGTGTTGTCCTTGATACCGAAGAAGTTGGCAGCACCACACTCGTCCATATATTTCTTTTCCTTTGCATCGAGGTAGAACTCAGCAGCATAGCCCTTGTCGTGAGCAAACTTGCTTGCCTGCAGGGAAGCAGCATAGTTGCCACCAACCTTGTAGCGGCCTGTTCCGAGAGGTGCAGCACGGTCCCACTGACGTGTGATAACGTAAGGATTGCAGCTGAAACCACCCTTGAAGTATGGACCAACAGGTGTTACGAAGATAAGGAAACAGTATTCTGTTGCAGGGCGAACACCAACCTGTGCGCCTGTACCTATAAGCAGCGGACGCAGATAGAGTGTTGCTCCAGTCTCGTATGGAGGAATCCAGTCTTCATTCATCAATACTACTTTCTTGCACATTTCTGCAAAAAGCTCTGTCGGAACTTCTGCCATCAGCAGTCCGCGAGCAGTCTGCTGCAGACGTTCAGCATTGTCTTTCACGCGGAACATGCGCACCTTGCCGTCCTTGCCACGATATGCTTTCAGTCCCTCGAAGCCTTCCTGTCCATAGTGCAGACATGTTGCAGCGATAGACATATTGATGTTAGGGTCAGAACTTACTTCTATTTCTCCCCACTTTCCGTCGCGATAGTAGCAGCGAACATTGTAGTCAGTCTGCACATATCCGAAAGGCAGACTTGCCCAATCTAAGTTTTTCATACGGTTTATTTAAAGTTTTAAATTATTGAATTTATTTTTGTTTAACTTTTTTCATCTACTGATTTCGCACCGAACGGACATGATGTCCCGCTCATACATTGCGCAAAATTACGAAGAATGATTGTAACAACCAAATTTTAGCTTAAAAAAGAAATCAAACTTTCTGCAAAACTATTCTTTGTCCAACAGTTTTCTTATTTCTTTATCTGTTTTCGTGAGCTTGTCCCTGCATGTCTTCAGCATCTGTTTGGCTTCTTTCAGCCTGGCAGTCAGTTCGTCTATGCCGAGCTCATCGTTTTCTATCTGCGACACTATCGTTTCCAGACGCTGCATCGCTTCTTCATATTTCATTTCTTCTTTCATAACCGTTATAGTGTGTTTTCGTTATCTTTTACTGTCTTGTTTCTTTTCCACTACCGAGCGTACTGTTCCCTTTGCAAAGACTGTTTCTATCGTGTCGCCTTCTGCCAGCTGCTCATACGACGTTACGGCATGTCCGTCTTTCATCGTTATGCTGTATCCACGCTGCAAAATGCGCTCAGGACTTGACAGTTCGATATGCTTGTCCATCATCTCGATGCGGTGTGTTTCCTTTTCCATGCGCCTGTCTATCGCGGCGACAAGCCTGCCATGCCACTGTTCCAGAGTGTCGTTCCGGTCTTTCAGCATCATCTTTGCTCTTGTCAGTGCAGCACTGTACATGGTGTCAAGCCTACGTTCCTGCTTCTCGCGTATTGACGAGAATATATGCGGTATGGCTACCGTCATTCTCTCAATCCTCATCGTTTCCATTTGCAGGCGTCGCTCCACGCATGCCACGATGGTCTGTTCCATTGTGTCTATGCGGTCGCACAGGTTCATCATGCGGTCTATGAGGAATGCAGCCACAGCCGTCGGTGTCTTCATTCGCGTGTTAGCCACGAGGTCGAGGATGCTCTCGTCGCGCTCGTGTCCTATTCCCGTAATAACCGGCAGCGGGAAGTTGGCTACGTTTTCTGCCAGCATCAGCGTGTCGAATCCGCTAAGATCGCTCGTCGCTCCGCCACCTCTTATTATCACGACGCAGTCGAATTCTTCCTTGCGTTCATATATCGCGTTGAGCGCAGCAATGACACTCTGTTCGACTTGCTCTCCCTGCATGCTTGCGGCAAACAGTTCCAGATGGAATTTCAGTCCCTGCTTGTTGTTCTGCAGCTGGTCTACGAAGTCGCCGTAGCCTGCTGCCGTCTTGCTCGAGACCACTGCTATGCGCTGTGTCAGCATGGGCAGTCTGAGTTCGCGGTTGAGGTCGAATACTCCTTCCGCCTTCAGTTTGTTTATTATCTCTTGCCTTTTGCGTGCCATGTCGCCCATTGTGTATGTCGGGTCGATGTCGCTGACAATCCATGAGAAGCCGTATTGCTCGTGAAACTGTGCCGACACTTTCATCAGCACCTTCATTCCTGGCGACAGTCTCTGCATTGCGACACGCTCGAAACGCGGTTTCAGCAGCATCCATATCGTTCGCCAGCATCTTGCCGAAGCCTTTGCTATGGGCGTATTCGTATTTTCGTCTTTCTGTACGAGTTCCATGTAGCAGTGTCCGCCATGCTCCCGCAGTTCCGACAGTTCGGCTTCCACCCAGTAACTGTTGTCGAGCGAGAGTTCCAGCACTTCGCGTACGATGCCGTTTAGTTCGTATAGTGTAAGACTTTTCACTGTTTCTGTTGTTTATCTTGCCATCTTGTGTGCCTTGCCGAAGTCTGGTATGCCATATCCGAAGATGTTGTTTGGCTCTTCGTATGAGTCTCCGCAACGTCGCACGATATTCATTATTTCCATTGCCGTCATCGTTGGGTGTGCCTGCCACAGGCAAGCCACCATTCCGGTGAGTATAGGTGTTGCGAACGATGTTCCGTTGGCTGTCGTTACTTCTCCCGTACCGTCGACGACCGTAGAGCCTCCACCCATCGACATGACGTCTGGCTTCACTCGTCCGTCGGCAGATGGTCCGATGGACGAGAAGTCGGTGTTTATTCTGTTTGCATATACTGCGCCTACGGCGAGGATGTTGTGTGCGTCTGCCGGACAGTTGATTTTCTTCCATGAGCCACGTCCGAAGTTGCCAGCGCTGTTGACGAGTATCATTCCCTTTCTTGCCACCATCGATGCCGCGCGGCTGTTGGTTGCAGTCTGTCCGTTCTGGTCGCTGTACTTGTGGTCGCCTGTCTTTGTTTCAAAGTTCTGGTATCCCAGACTGCTGCTGATGATGTCGGCTCCCACAGAGTCAGCAAACTCTACGGCGTGCACCCAGTAGTCTTCCTCCACCACCTGCTCGTAGTCGTTCACTTCGCTCCTGAGCAGCCAGAATTCCGCCTCTGGTGCAGTGCCAACGAATATGCCCGGACGGTTCATGCCGATGCACGACAGCACCATCGTGCCGTGGTCCACTTCACTGAAGATACTCTCCGGATGTGTCGGCGCAAAGTTCTTTGTTCCGAGTATCTTTATGTTGTCCATCAGCTTTATCTTGTCAGCATTCATGTATCCACCGTCTACTACGGCAATCATCATGCCTTGTCCGCGATATCCGGCATCGTGCAGCACCTTTCCTCCGAGCATGTCTATCTGCGTTTCTCCGTTGCCGTAGTATGATGCGTCAGGCTTGGCGGTGCCCACCTCGCTTCGCGTTATCTCGTCGCGCACAGCCGGTGCATACAGCGTGTCGGGTGCTGCCCATACTTTTTCTATCTTCGTAACGCAGTTCAGTTTTCCAATCTTCGACAGCCGTTCCGCATTGCATCCGTTTATCAGTACTGTGTTCAGCCACTTGCTCTGTCCAAGCACTTTGGCGCCAGTCTTTGCTATCTGCTTCAGATAGGCATCAGACACGGGCAGGTCGGTAGAGTCTATTGTCAGTCCCTGTCGTGCGCGTCGCTCCAGCGAACGTGGCGAGAGGAACTTTTCGGGATGTCGCAGCGAATGTTTCGTGCCTTTCTTGTCGGTCAGCGTAATCCTGTAAATGTCCTGCGCCTCCTTGTTTTCACGTTTCTGCGGCGCAGCGTTTACAGCCGACGACGTTACAATCGTAGTCAATAAAAGTAGTAAGATAATCTTATTTTTCATTTTCTGTAAGTAATGATAATTATTTATTTTGGCGACAAAGATACGTAAAAGCGAGCGTATTGCAAAAGGAAAACTTGTTTTTATTTTCAGTCCCGAACGTGAAAAACTAATTTAAAGTTGCGGATTATTGTGCGCAGAATGATTTTGTTTCGGCTTGTATGCCGGAGAAAAAGACTAATCAATTTTTCGCCCGTTTACTGTCGCGAGAATGCCCGCGAAAGTCGTTTACGAAATCTGAGGGGCAAAATACGCCCGTATTTTGCGTTTTACTGTAATCGTCTGACAGTCAAGACAATAGCGCGACAAGTATCGAAAAATCACACGAATTGTATATGTTAAAATTGTCAAAGAGTATGTTTGAGATTGTCAAACACACTGTTTGAGGAGGTCAGACATAGTGTTTGGGGGTGTCGGGCATAGTGTTTTGAAGGGCAAAACAGGCGAAATAGGGGTGTCAAACATGCTCTTTGACAATTTTAACAGTTGTGTTTGGTCTCGGAATTAACAGATTTTTGCAGTTTCAGGGGCTGTTTTTTCTCTATTTGGAGAGTTTTTCTCTGTCAAAAGTTTTCATAATTTTCGGGGTCGGGAGAGAAGGCGCGAACACTTTGGCACGGTTTTTGTAGGGAGATACTAACTTTAACGGGAACGGGAACGGAAAGTTTCTGATGCTGGCGGGGACATCCGTTAATTATACGTAATCATTGCACTCGACATAATAAATTTTACTTATTTTGTGCTCGCTTAATCGGATTTTTAAATAAAATCCTCACGCTCGACATAATAAATTTTACTTATTTTGTGCTCGCTTAATCGGATTTTTCGTATTTTTGCAAAATAATTCCGTTGTAATAACGGTATCGTTGCTCTCTACGACATGCGAGCATATCTATTGTAACATTACTTTAATGGACAACAAGAAATCTACACTGGAACTGGGAACCAAGCCCGTAGGCAGCCTGCTGGCACAGTATGCGCTGCCTGCGATAATAGCCATGACTGCCTCGTCGCTATACAATATGGTCGACTCCATATTCATCGGACAGGGCGTCGGAGCAATGGCTATATCTGGACTGGCTATAACGTTCCCGTTCATGAACCTCAGCGGTGCCATCGGCGCATGCATCGGCGTGGGTGCATCGACCTACCTGTCGGTGAAACTCGGACAGAAGGACTACTCTATGGCGCAGCGCATTCTCGGCAACGCCGTAGTGCTGAAAATCATTACCGGCATACTCTTCGGCACGCTGTGCCTGCTGTTTCTATCCCCCATACTGCGTTTCTTCGGAGCAACGGACAACACGCTGCCCTACGCACGCGAGTATATGGAGATAATACTGCTCGGCAACGTCTTCACGCATCTGTATTTCGGCATGAACGCCATGCTGCGTGCAGCATCGAAACCGCGACAAGCCATGTATGCGACGATATTCACCGTCGTTCTGAACACTGCCCTCGACCCGCTGTTTATCTACACTTTCGGCATGGGCATACGCGGTGCTGCCATTGCCACGATACTGTCGCAGATGACTGCCCTGTGCTGGCAACTGCGGCTGTTCAGCAACAAAGATGAGCTGCTGCACTTCAAGCGCGGCATCTACCGCCTGGAGTGGAGCATCATCAGAAACATACTTGCCATAGGCATCTCGCCGCTCGCCATGAACGCCACGTCGTGCATCATCGTGATATTCATCAACACTGCCCTCGTGCGCTACGGCGGCGACCTTGCCGTAGGTGCCTACGGAATAGCCAACCGCATAGGATTTTTCTTCTTTATGATAGTGATGGGACTCAATCAGGGCATGCAGCCGATAGCCGGCTACAACTATGGCGCACAGCAGAACGACAGGCTTTTCCACGTGCTGAAACTGACAATAATGTGTGCCGTAGCCGCACTGACAGTCGGATGGATAGTCAGCGAGTTTCTGCCGCGACCCATCGTCAGCCTCTTCACCACCGACCAGCAACTCATAGACATAAGCATACACGCCGTAAGGATAAACTCACTGATGTTTCCGCTGATAGGCTATCAGGCTGTAGTAACCAACTTCTTCCAGTCTATTGGCAAGGCACGCATCAGCATCTTCCTCTCGCTGTCGCGACAACTGATATTCCTACTGCCGATGCTCATCATGCTGCCGCCGATGCTCGGAGTAGACGGCGTGTGGTGGTCATTGCCGGCAAGCGACTTCACGGCATTCGTAGTAACGCTGATAGTCATGGTAAGATACATGAGAAAAACAAAGTTATCAACGCAAAACACCCGTACGGAATGAAACACATAATAATAAACGTAGGCCGCCAACTCGGCAGCGGCGGCAGAACGATAGCCCGCAAACTGGCAGAACGATTCGACTGCACATTCTACGACAGGGAAATACTGAACCTTGCGGCTAAGGAAAGCGGATTCTGCGAAAAGTTCTTTGAACGCAGCGACGAAAACAAGGGATTCTTCAAAGCCCTGTCGCACATACACCTGCCGCACATCTCCGACGGCAACTTCTATACCAACCGATTCTCAGAAGAAAGCCTGTTTCAGTTCCAGAGCGACGCCATACGCCACGCAGCCAGCAAGGGCAACTGCGTGTTTGTGGGCAGGGCTGCCGACTATGTGCTGCGCGACGTGCCCGAGACTGTCAACATCTTCATCACGGCAAACATGGAGGAACGCATAAGGAGAGTGCAGGAAAGACACCAATGCGACAGAAACACGGCGCAGAAGATAATAAGAGAAAAGGAACACGACCGCGCAAAGTTCTACAACTTCTACACGGGCAAGCAGTGGGGACATGCCTCCAGCTACGACATCTGCATAGACAGCTCGATGCTCGGAATAGATGCTACGGTCGATTTCATAGCCGACTTCATAAAGAAACACAACGGTCTGACTACCGAAAAATAGCCAGCCGCTAAAGCAAACAAAATGAAAAGAATAGGAATCATCAGCGATACACACTCCTACTGGGACGATAAATACCTGCACTACTTTGAACCTTGCGACGAGATATGGCACGCAGGCGACATAGGCAGCATGGAAGTGGCAGACAGGCTGGCAGAGTTTCGCACGCTGAGGGCAGTGTACGGCAACTGCGACGGAGGCGACCTACGACGCATATACCCGGAAAAGCTGCGGTGGAAATGCGAAGACGTAGACGTGCTGATGAAGCATATAGGAGGCTATCCAGGCAACTACGACCCCTCCATACGCAGCCAGATATATGCCTCGCCGCCACAACTGTTCATAGCAGGACACTCCCACATACTGAAAGTGCAGTTCGACAAGACCCTCAACCTGCTGCACATAAATCCAGGAGCGGCAGGACAGCAGGGATGGCACAAGGAACGCACGCTGATAAGACTGACAATAGAAGGCAGCAAATTTACCGACTGCGAAGTGATAAGTCTGGGCAGGTAAGCAACAATGATACATCCCGAAGGCAATAAATCACAAAATAACAAGTTATTATATTATACGACACATAATTTAATTAATAAAGAACAATAAACAAATAAACAAATATAAGTATGAAGACAATAGTAATCACAGGTGGTGCAGGCTTCATTGGCAGCCACGTAGTTCGACTGTTCGTGAACAAATATCCGGAGTATCACATCATCAACCTCGACAAGCTGACGTATGCCGGAAACCTCGCCAACCTGAAAGACATAGAGGACAAACCCAACTACGAGTTTGTTAAGATGGACATATGCGACTTCGATGCTTTCTACGAACTGATGAAAGCAAAGAAGGTTGACGGCATCATACACCTTGCCGCAGAGTCGCACGTAGACCGAAGCATAAAAGACCCATTCACTTTTGCTAAGACAAACGTCATGGGAACACTGTCGCTGCTGCAGGCAGCAAAACTCTACTGGGAGTCGCTGCCAGAGAAATACGAAGGCAAGCGCTTCTATCACATCTCTACAGATGAGGTCTACGGCGCACTCGAACTGAGCCACCCCGACGGCATAGAGCCACCGTTCAGCACTACGGCATCATCGTCGGAACACCATCTGGCATACGGCGACAAGTTCTTCGTAGAGACAACGAAGTACAATCCACACTCGCCCTACTCTGCCGCTAAGGCTTCGAGCGACCACTTTGTACGGGCATATCACGACACATACGGCATGCCAGTGGTTGTTACCAACTGCTCTAACAACTACGGACCATATCAGTTCCCAGAGAAACTGATACCGCTGTTCATCAACAACATACGCCACCGCAAGCCTCTGCCAGTCTACGGCAAGGGCGAAAACGTACGCGACTGGCTGTTCGTAGAAGACCATGCACGCGCCATCGACCTGATATTCCACAAGGGAAAGATAGCCGAAACATACAACATCGGCGGCTTCAACGAATGGAAGAACATAGATATAATTAAGGTACTCATAAACACAGTAGACCGTCTGCTCGGCAGAAAAGAAGGCGAGGACATAGACCTCATCACCTACGTAACCGACCGCGCAGGCCACGACCTTCGCTACGCAATAGACTCTACTAAGCTGCAACGCGAACTCGGATGGGAGCCGAGCCTGCAGTTTGAGGAAGGTATAGAACGCACGGTACGCTGGTATCTGGACAACCAGGAATGGCTCGACAACGTAACGAGCGGCGACTACCAGAAGTATTACGGCAATATGTACACCAACCGATAAGCACCGATGGACAGACTGACACACGAGTTTCACTCTTTTCTTGTCGCAATGCACATGAAACCGGAACTTGTCAACGACAAGATAAGCCACTTCATGCATCATCTGATATCGCTGCTGACCGATGACGAGAGCGAAATGCTGACAAAATACTATGGTATTCTCGGCTCCGACCAGCAGGGACTGAACGACATTGCAAGAGAGAAACACCTGTCAGAAGAAGCCACACTGGAAATAATAAACAACTCGCTGCGGCGCATTGCCATAACGCCGGAATGGCAGTCGCTGCGCAACATGACCCTGTCGAGGGCATATTCACACAAAACAGCATACAGACATGAATGCGACGAACACAATAGGAAAGATAATTGAGTTGCCGAAGATTGTAGACCTGCGTGGCAACCTGACCGTAGCAGAGTCGTCTACAAACATCCCTTTCGACATAAAGCGCGCCTACTGGGTGTATGACGTGCCGGGAGGCGAATGCAGAGGAGGACATGCACACAAGCAACTGACACAACTCGTGATTGCTCTCAGCGGCTCTTTCCACGTTACTCTCGACAACGGTGAGCATAGCGAGGTGTATCTGTTGAATCACGCTTGGCAGGGACTGATTATCGAACCTGGAACATGGAGAACGCTCGATGACTTCTCGTCTGGTGCCGTTTGTCTCGTACTGGCTTCCGAAAAGTTTGAAGAAGAAGACTATATTCGCGACTACAACGAGTTCATCAGATGGAAAAAAGAACAATAAACATAGAGTATAACACAGTTTGCAACGTGTAAAAAAGTGTATAAGAAGATTATAAACATAGAGAGATACACAGCCGAGAAAGCAGCCGAATGGGACGAATTTGTAGCTAAGTCGAAGAATGGAACATTCCTTTTCGACCGCAACTACATGGACTATCATGCCGACAGGTTTGCCGATTTCTCGCTCATGTTCTACAACGACAAGCACAAACTGTGCGCCCTGCTGCCGGCAAACATTGCCGACGGCACTCTCTACAGCCATCAGGGACTGACTTACGGAGGACTGGTAACCGACGGAAAGACTAAGGCTGAGACCGTTATCGGCTGCTTTTCCGAGTTGCGAGGATATCTCATGAGTCAGGGAATAAGCCGTTTTATCTACAGGGCTATACCTTATATTTATTTCACGCAACCGTCTGACGAAGACCTGTATGCACTGTTTACGGTGTGCAACTCACATCTGCTGGAGCGGGACATATCATCAACGATATACCTGACAGACCGTCTCGGATTCATCGAGTCGCGACGTTCTGGCATCAGAAAGGCACAGCGCGAAGGGCTGACAATAGCAGAATCGGAAGACTACCACACATTTTGGGACATTCTTGAGGCAAATCTCATGGAGCAACATGGCGTAAAACCGGTACATACGGTTGACGAAATTATGCTTCTGCACAGTCGTTTCCCCAAAAACATAAGACTGTTTGTTGCACAGAAAGACGGCAAAACCATTGGCGGAACAGTACTCTACGTAACGTCGACGACCATACACTCTCAATACATTTCTGCTTCACACGAAGGCAAGAACTGCGGAGCGATTGACCTGTTGTTCGACCATATCATCAACTATGAAGCATTTTCCAACTACAAATATTTTGATTTCGGCAAGTCAACAGGAAAAGACTGCCACATGCTGAACCGCAATCTGCTGTTCCAGAAAGAAGGATTCGGTGCGCGTGCCGTATGCTACGACACTTACGAATGCACGTTCTGACACCACCCATCACGACAAAGCAGGCAGTCATGACGAGCAGAGACAAAACATAAATCTGAAGATGATAAGATATTTAGACCTTAACCGTATCACTGCCATGCATGGCGAAGAGATATCTGCTGCCGTCGACAATGTTGTTAGAAGCGGATGGTATCTGAAGGGCACACAAACAACTGCCTTCGAGAACAGCTATGCCGACTTCATCGGCACCAGGCACTGCATAGGCTGTGGCAACGGACTGGATGCACTGACACTCATATTCAGAGCATACATCGAGATGGGTGTCATGCAGAAAGGCGACGAAGTCATCGTTCCGGCAAACACATACATCGCATCTATACTTGCCATAACAGAGAACGGACTGGTGCCCGTGATGGTTGAGCCGGACATCAACAGCCTGCAGATTGACTACACAAAGATAGAGGAAAGCATAAGTCAGAAGACCAGAGCCATACTCCTCGTGCATCTGTATGGTCGCTGCGCCTACACCGAAGATATTGGCGAGATATGCCGCAGGCACAGTCTGAAACTCATAGAAGACAATGCTCAGGCTCACGGATGCCTGTATTTTGCAGACGGTCAGGCTGATGCTTTGTCAGAAACAGCAACACTGAGGCGCACGGGCAGCATAGGCGATGCTGCCGGACACAGTTTCTATCCTGGCAAAAATCTCGGCGCTATGGGCGATGCGGGTGCCGTTACCACCGACGACGACAAGCTGGCAGACACTGTCCGCTCGCTAGGCAACTACGGCTCGGCACGCAAATACGTCTTCAACCATTGTGGCAGAAACAGCCGCATAGACGAGATACAGGCGGCGCTGCTGAGCATTAAGCTGAAATATCTTGCCGATGACAACCGCCGCAGAAAGGAAATTGCGCGCAGATACGACACGGAAATCAGCCACGATGACGTAAGGATAACTTGCAACGGCAGCCGCGACAATGTCTACCACATATTTCCCGTATTTTCCAAACGGCGCGACGAACTGCAACAGTACCTGCAAGAGCAAGGCGTGGAAACAATGATTCACTACCCAATTCCACCCCACAGGCAGCACTGCTACCCACAGTTTGCACACCTGTCGCTGCCCATAACCGAGCAGATACACCGCGAGGAGCTCTCGCTGCCGTGCCATCAGGCAATGACAGACGATGAGGTTGACACGGTCATACATGCCATTAACAATTTCTGAAAGCACATATTTCAGTGCAAAACAGCCAATTATAATATTAATAGGTGGCTGATTTCGATTTTTATTTGTACTTTTGCAGCATTGATTTGTCCTCGCATGAGGATTTGAAGAATATAAAATAAACGTTCAACAGTTATGAAAAATTTGAAACACATATTGCCCGACGTAGTGGCTGTGCTGCTTTTTGCAGTTATTTCTTTCGCATATTTTTTTCCTGCCGACATAGAGGGCAGGATACTTTTCCAGCACGATGCCGCTGCCGGACGCAATGCCGGACACGAGTTTGAGGACTATTTTGCCCAGACAGGCGAGCGTACGCGATGGTCGAACAACATGTTCGGAGGCATGCCTACCTACCAGACGGCACCTTCTTATGCCAGTACCGACGGGCTGAACGAGGTGATGAAGGCTTATCACCTGTGGCTGCCGGAGAACGTATGGTATGTGTTTGCCTTCCTGCTGGGCTTCTACATCCTGCTCCGTGCGTTCGATTTCCGTCGCTCAATGGCTGCTTTGGGAGCCATAATATGGGCTTTCTCGTCGTACTTCTTCATCATCATTGCTGCCGGACACATCTGGAAAGTGTATGCTTTGGCATATCTGCCACCGATGATTGCCGGCGTTGTGGTTGCCTATCGCGGCAAATACCTGTGGGGCTTTGTGCTGACGGCGCTGTTCACGGCGTTTGAAGTGAAAGCCAACCACGTTCAGATGACATATTACTACCTGTTCCTCATATTCTTCATGGTGCTGGCTTTCCTTGCCGATGCCGTGAGAAAGAAGCAGTTGCAGCAGTTCTTCAAGGCTACGGCTGTGTGCTTGGCTGCCGCACTTGTCGGCATTCTCGTCAACATATCAAACCTTTACCACACTTGGGAATACTCTAAGGAGTCGCTCAGGGGCAAGAGCGAGCTCGTGAAGAACAACGATGCCGCACAGCAGACCAGCAGCGGGCTCGACCGCGACTATATCACTCAGTGGTCGTATGGCATCGACGAGACCTGGACATTGCTCGTGCCTAACACTAAGGGAGGCGCAAGCATGCCTATGGGACAGAACGAACAAGCCATGAAGCATGCATCGCCGGAGGTGCTCGACAGCTTCCAGCAGATGTACGGAATAGACAATATCTACAACAACGTCATACAATACTGGGGCACACAGCCTATGACGAGCGGACCCGTATATGTGGGTGCTTTCGTGCTTATGCTATTCATTCTCGGACTGTTCATTGTTCGCGGACCGATGAAGTGGGCGCTTCTTGCTGCCACAGTGCTGTCGGTACTGCTGTCGTGGGGTAAGAATTTCATGCCGCTGACCGACTTCTTCATCGACTACATGCCTATGTATGCCAAGTTCCGCACGCCGAGTTCCATACTTGTCGTAGCCGAGTTTGCCATACCGCTGCTTGCCATGATGGCTCTGAAACGCATCGTCGACGAGCCGGAGGAGATGCTCACGCGCAAGATGAAGTATGTGTATGTCAGTTTCGGACTTACCGCTGGCATCGCACTGCTGTTTGCCGTCATGCCGTCGGTATTCTTCTCCGACTTCATACTGCCCGACGAAGTAAAGCAGTATTCGCAGATACCGCAGATACCGCAAGACCTGCTCAACAGTTTCATTTCCAGCATTGAGAACATGCGTCGCAGCATCTTCACTGCCGACTGCTGGCGTTCGTTCTTCATAATAGCCGCTGGCATGGCGCTGATACTGCTTTTCAAGTACAGGAAGATTAAGGCTGAATGGATGATTGGCGCGATGATTGTATTGTGCATAGGCGACATGTGGACTATAAACAAGCGCTATCTCAACGACAGCATGTTTGTAGAGAAGAGTGTGCGCGACCTGCCTCACGAGAAGTCGCAGGCTGACGAGATGATACTGCAGGACGAATCGCCCGACTACCGCGTGTTCAACGTGGCTTCAAATGCTTTCAACGAGAGCGAGACATCGTTCTATCACAAGAGTATCGGAGGCTATCACGCTGCCAAGCTGCGCCGATATCAGGAGCTCATTGATGCCTACATTGCGCCAAACGGTGAGCATGCGAGCCAGAAGGAGATGCAGAAACTCATGGAGGCTGTGGCTGAGAACGCCGGCGACATGTCGAAAATCAACGGCGACTCGCTGTTCCCGGTGATAAACATGCTCAACACCAAATATTTCATCTTCCCGCTGCAAGACGGTCGTTCGGTAGCGCTGCAAAACATCTACACCTACGGCAACGCATGGTTTGTAGACAAGGTGGAATATGCCGACAATGCCAACAAGGAGCTGGAGGCGCTGGGCAGGCTAAAACTGCGCCACGAGGCTGTGGCTGACAAACGCTTCGAGGACATCTTGGGCACAAGCAATGAGCAGGCGGAAACGTCGCTCGTAGAGATTAAGTCGTATGCGCCGAACGAACTGCACTATACGGCTGACAGCAAGAACGGAGGCGTGATTGTATTCTCAGAGATATACTATCCGGGATGGACTGCCACCGTCGACGGAAAAGACACGCCTGTCGGACGCGTCAACTACGTGCTGAGAGCCATAAAGGTGGATGCAGGAAAGCATGACATCGTGCTCAGTTTCAGACCAAAGTCAGTGGCGATGACCGAAACGGTGGCTTACGTTGCCATTGCCATACTCATTCTGAGCATACTTGTAGTGGCAGGCATAACCATCAGAAAATCAATGGGTAAGAACAAGAAACAGGACTCTTCTGAGGCATAAGCATAACACTTGGGAAAGCCCACGGGAAATTACAGGATTTCTAAAAAAATTCTGTAATCCTGTTACAAGCACTCTGTAACACCATTACAAAATACTTGTCACGACGTTACGGAGTGCTTGTAACAAAACTACAGACTACCTGTAACTACGACATAAAAAAGGATTGTAGATTAAGAGACATAACTCGCTGACAGTCAGCAAATAAGTCTAAACCAGAATAAACATACAGACAAATGAAGAAACTTCTCTCTCTCCCACCCAACCTCGTATCGTGTTTCCACGACGTTACGGGCTATAGTCGCAACGAATGGTTTTGCTCCAACGACCCCATAGGCAGCAAACTCGGCTCCGGCGGAGGCTCGGTATGGCTGCTCGAAGAAGCATACAGGGCATCGGGCACCAAGCAGACCATAGACGAATGGATAGCATCAGAACGCAGACTGCTGCTGCATGCGGGTGGACAGAGCCGACGACTGCCGGCATACGCACCGTCGGGAAAGGTGCTGACCCCTATACCCGTCTACAGATGGGAACGCGGACAGAAACTCTCGCAGAACCTTCTTCAACTGCAAATACCTCTGTACGAAAGACTTATGGAGGCTGCACCAGACACGCTGCATACCATGATTGTCAGCGGCGACGTGCTGATACGCACTTCGCAGACACTGCCCAAACTGCCCGAAGCCGACGTCGTGTGCCTCGGACTGTGGCTCGATGCCGAAGTGGCAACAAACCACGGAGTATTCGTCTGCGACCGCAGAACACCTGCACACATGAAGTGCATGCTGCAAAAGCCGTCGGTTGAGAAACTGAACGAACTGAAAAGAGACAATCTCTACCTCACCGACATAGGCGTATGGCTGCTCAGCGACAGAGCTGTAAGCATGCTCATGAAGCGCTCGCACGACGGAGAGAGCATAAGGCAGTACGACCTCTACTCTGAATTTGGATGCGCTCTGGGCTACGAGCCGACGCTGGCAGACGACGAAGTGAACAGCCTGAGCGTGGCAGTCATACCGCTGCAGGGAGGCGAATTTTATCACTTCGGCACTTCACGCGAGATAATATCGTCGTCGCTGAGACTGCAAAACGTTGTCAGCGACCAGCGCGAAATAATGCACCACTCGCAGAAACCACACCCGTCGATGTTCGTACAGAACTCCGAAGTATGGATTAAGATAAGCGAGCAAAACCAAAACCTATGGATAGAAAACTCGTCGATAGGCGAAGACTGGACCATCTGCCGCAACAACATCATAACGGGAGTGCCTGAAAACGCATGGAAAATTGACGTGCGCGACGGGCAATGTGTCGACATAGTGCCCGTAGGCGACGACGCATGGGCTGTGCGGCCATACGGATTCAGCGATGCCTTTCGCGGCAAGATAGGCAACGCGGCAACGCTTTTCATAGGACAGCCGTTTGCCATGTGGGCTGCCGCACGACATATAAACATAGACGACATAGCATCGTCGGCAGCAAACACGACACCTGCCGACACCGACCTGCAGGCTGCACGCATATTCCCGGTAGTGAAAAACGTACACGACATGGGACTGGTGCTGCGCTGGATGATGAACGAGCCAGAGCAGGACGGAGGCAGAATACTGTGGACGACGGCTGAAAAAATGTCTGCCGACGAAATTTCCGACTATGCCAACCTGCACCGGCTCAACCTGCAGCGACGCGAATACAGACACCGCAACTGGGCTTTCCTTGCCAAAAACCATCAGCACAGCGTCTTCTATCAGATAGACCTGGAAGATGCGGCAAAGGAATTTGCAGAAGGCAACATAGCAGAGCCACACCCCATCGGCGACGACGAGCCGCTGATGATACGCATCAACGATGCCATGTTCCGCTCGGAATGGGCTCGCCGACGACTGGAGAAAGTGGATGCCGGCACGGCAGGCGATATCGTCAGGAAACTCGAGACAACCGTCGGCGAACAGCAGAAGAAAGCCTTTTCGCTGCTGAGCGACGGCATCGTGTCGCCAATTATAGGAAATCAGCAGCATCCGCGCATGGACGTCTACAGCGACCAGATAGTGTGGGGACGCTCACCAGTACGCATCGACATTGCCGGAGGATGGACCGACACACCGCCGTTCTGCCTGATGGAAGGCGGAAACGTCATCAATCTTGCAATAGAACTCAACGGACAACAGCCCATACAGACATACATCCGACCGTCGAAGGAATACCACATAGTGCTCAGAAGCATCGACTTGGGGGCAACAGAAGTGGTGGAAACCTACGAACAACTGGCTGAATTCAACAAGGTGGGCAGCCCGTTCTCCATTCCAAAGGCTGCGCTGGCGCTCGCAGGATTCTACTCCTTCACGCAGATGAGCGAATATTCCACACTGCGACAGCAACTCGAAGACTTCGGATGCGGCATAGAGATAACACTCCTGTCGGCTATTCCGGCAGGCAGCGGGCTTGGCACGAGCAGCATTCTGGCAGCCACCGTGCTCGGCGCAATAAGCAATTTCTGCGGTCTGGGATGGGACAAGAACGAGATAGGACAACGCACGCTCGTGCTCGAACAGCTGCTGACGACTGGCGGAGGATGGCAAGACCAGTTCGGAGGAATACTCGAAGGAGTGAAACTTTTGCAGACAGAACGCGGATTTATGCAGTCGCCGGTAGTGAGATGGCTGCCCGAACAGGTTTTCACACAAGCCGAATACCAGCCTTGCCACATGCTATACTATACAGGAATAACAAGAACTGCAAAACTCATACTTGAGCAAATAGTACGCCGCATGTTCCTAAATCAGGGCGACGAGCTGCAGATGCTGCGCCAAATGAAAGAGCATACCATGCAGATGTACGAGGCAATACAGCAAGGAAACTTCGAGACAATGGGACGACTCGTCAGAAAAACATGGGCGCAGAACCAACTGCTCGACAGCGGAACAAACCCGCCGGAAATAGAACAACTGACGAAACTCATCGACGACTATTGTCTCGGATACAAACTTCCAGGCGCCGGAGGAGGCGGATACTTGTATATGATAGCAAAAGATGCGGATGCCGCAGTTCGCATTCGTGAGACGCTAACCGCACACCCGCTTAACAGGAATGCCCGATTCGTGGAAATGAACCTGAGCAAACAAGGATTTCAATGCAGCAGAAGCTGACCCCGACTACTTCGTCATGTCGAAACCAACCCTCACTCCGTCGTAGTTCTTGCTCAAGTCGCCAATGGTCTGAACGCCAGAGTTGCCGCTCATGGCAGCCACAGTCTGCAAGAGTGTGAGCATTTTCTTCGACTCGAAAAGCAGTCCGATGCCACTCATGCCATTGCGCTTTACATATCCGTTTGCTGAGAAGAGCAATGTCTTGAGAGTTATCTGACCACTCTTTTGGTCGTAGACATAAGTACCCTTGACGCTCTTTCCGTCTATTTTTCCGCTGAAAGACTTGTCCTCGCCAAAAGTAATATAAGTGTTCGACGAACTGATGCCTATCTGCGAATAGTAAGTCTGTAGTTTGTTTTTTACCTCCGTAGCAGCCACTTCGCCGCCAGCCTTAGCAAGCAGGTTGTCTGAAGTAAAGGCACAGCCAGGACTACTGTAGCGCCATGTGCCTATGAGTGCTTTCTCCGAAACCTTGTCAGCACCGAGAACACTCGTTATGACATTAGTGATGGTGTTGCCGTCGGTAGCAGCTCCGAGAATGCTTCCCAAGATGTCGGTACCGCCCTGTGATGTTCCGATAGTTCCGCAACCGCTCATTGTCAGTGCAACTACCGATGCAGCAAGTGTCGTTTTTGCTGCCGTTAAGATTGAATGCTTTTTCATTTTACTTTGTTTTATATGTTTTTAGATTCTAATTGCTATCTATTTGAGTCTCCTGCCAGTTGACAAGGAAAAGCCGTTCCCTTGCCCGAGTGAACGCCGTATACAGCCAGTGAATATATCCAGGCGACACCATGTCGTCGGTCATGTAGCCCTGATCAACATACACATGCTCCCATTGACCACCCTGCGCCTTATGGCAGGTAACGGCATAGGCATACTTTATCTGCAAAGCATTGTAGTGTTTGTCTTCCCGCAACTTCTTCAGACGGTCTGCCTTCTTAGGAATATCGGCATAGTCTTCCATCACTCGCTCATACAGTTGCTGACTCTGTTCGCGTGTCAGTGCAGGCGCGTCAGTATGCAAAGAGTCGATTATGACTGTCATTTCCATCTCCTTATTGTCGTAGTCGGGAAATTCTATTAGCAAATCGGCAAAGCGAAAACCATAGAACTCGCGCACATGTCTGACACGTCTCACCCTCACGCGGTCGCCGTTGGCAATGAGGAAGACCTCCTTATGCTTTTCGTCGTCGCCGTCTATGACGTATTTATTCTTCACAACCATAAGATAGTCGCCCTGCGACAGCTCTTCCTCACGGTCGAGAACCCTGTTCCTTATACCATTATTATATATGTTTGCCCGTTTGTTAGACCGCGTTATGACTATCGTTTCGTCAAGTCCCACGTTGCGATAGCTCGACTGCAATTCGTCGATAAGTTCGTTTCCGCTGACCATCACTATGTCGGCAAACCCGCGAAACCTGACTTTCGGCAGAAGCGTTACGCTGTCGTGAGTTATCATCTGCCGTATTACTGTGGCATTATACAGTATTCCCGATTCGGCAGACTGCCTTAATACCTCGTTCAAATCAGTCTGAAACACATGCAGTCCATATCCTTCGAGCACTGCAGCCGACAGCGCCGGCGACTCCTCCTGCCCTACTGGCGGCAACTGAGCCTTGTCGCCGATGAGGAAAAGACGGCACCATTTATTGTTATATACATATCTTATTATGTCGTCAAGCAAGCATCCACTGCCAAAAGCACTGTCGCCCATGCTGTCGTTGGCTATCATCGAAGCCTCATCGACAATGAAAAGCGTGTGCTGATGCAGATTGATGCTAAGGTTGAAGTTAGTCAGGTCGCCGAACATCCGTTGTCTGTAGATATGCCGGTGTATAGTTCCGGCAGGCACACCACTTGTCAGCGAGAAAACCTTTGCTGCCCTTCCCGTAGGTGCAAGCAGCACAACCTTCCTCTGCAACGATATCATTGTGCGCACAATAGCGGCTGCCAACGACGTCTTTCCCGTTCCGGCAGACCCTCGAAGGAGCATCAGCGAGTGCTCATCGCTACACAGAAAGAACTTGGCAAACACCGAAATTGCCTGCCGTTGTTCTGCCGTCGGCTCAAGACCAAACGTGCGACATATTTGAAACATTAACTCTTCTTCCACCTTTTTTTGTCTAAAATTTGTGAAATCAAGGGTTTATTATTACTTTTGTTGCATTATTTCTGAGGTACAAAAGTACGAAAAGAATTTGAAACGACAAATCAATGACAGATAAAAACAACATTATCGCCATTCGCATAGGCAATCAATCGCTTGCATTTGCAGCAAAAGACGATACGTCAGCCAACGGTCTGGCATACGAGCCGTATATGTTTAACAGCAGCATTTCCGTCGCTGCCAACCTGCGCGAGGCTTTCAAAAAGTCGACACTGCTGATGCTTGACTACCAACGCGCTGCCGTTTTCGTCGACAGTCAGGTACTTCTCGAACCTGTAGAAGAGTTCAACAATGACGATAAGTCCGTGCTTTATGAATATACTTTCAGGAAGAAACAGCAGCAAACAATACTACACAGCATCGTTCCCGACTTGTCTGTAGCTGCCGTTTTCTCGGTAGACAGCGACATTATGACTGTGCTCAACGACCATTTCCGCGACGTCAGGGTCATGCCACTGACCATGCCCGTGTGGTCGGCTATGAACAGTCGTAACTACAGCAACACTTACAGGAAACTGTATGCCCATTTCCACGACAGCAAGATGGAACTGTTTGCTTTCTCCAACAATCACTTCATTTTCTACAATTCGTTTGATATTGTAGGCAATAACGATGCCGCATACTATACCGTCAGCGTGTGGAAACAACTCGGTTTCGACCAAGAGCGCGACGAACTGCACATTGTCGGGCAAGTTGATAACGCTGAAGATGTATGCGAATCGATAAGAATATACCTGAGGAACGTATTTCTCGTACATCCACGCGCTGACTTCAACCGACACCGCTATACTGAGGTCAGCGGCTTGCCATACGACCTCATGGCTTATTTCATTAACAACTGAACACGATGCGAATAATTACCGGACTATACAAAGGTCGCCACTTCGATATTCCACGCACGTTCAAGGCGCGTCCGACCACCGACTTTGCGAAGGAAAACATATTCAACGTTCTGAATGCATACATAGACTTCGACGGTGCATCAGCCCTCGACCTCTTTGCCGGAACGGGCAGCATATCGCTCGAACTGCTGTCGCGCGGATGCAGCCAGGTGGTAAGCATAGAAGCCGACCGCGACCATGCGGCTTTCATCAGGCAATGTTCTCAGAAACTGAACACTGACAGGCACATCATCATGCGCAACGATGTATTCAAATATATGAAGCATGTCAGCCAGCAGTTCGATTTCGTTTTTGCAGATCCGCCTTATGCCTTGAAGGAACTTCCGACTATTCCCGACCTCGTATTCCAGCACCATCTCGTTGCCGAAGACGGTATCTTCGTATTTGAACACGGCAAGACCAACGACTTTTCTGCACACCCCAACTTTGTGGAACACCGCAGTTACGGCAGCGTGAACTTCTCTATTTTCAAGCCATAGGGCATTATGTGTTATAAAAAAGTAATAATATCAACACACAAAACTTATACTCTAATGACTGATTTCCAGACAAAGCAACACTACAACATACTCGACGGACTGCGTGGAGTAGCAGCACTCATAGTCATAATATACCATGTTTTCGAGTGTTTCTCATGGTCGCCGATGCCTCATGGCTATCTTGCCGTAGATTTCTTCTTCGTACTTTCGGGTTTCGTCATCGGCTATGCCTACGACGACCGTTGGCAAAAGGGACTGACAATGGGCGGTTTCTTCCGTCGACGCATCATCCGTCTGCATCCAATGGTTATCATTGGAGCTGCAATCGGAGCAGTTTGCTTCATATTGCAGGGCAGCGTTAAGTGGGACGGCACCCATGTTTCCACGTCGCTGGTCATGCTTGCCATGCTGCTCAACATGCTCATGCTGCTGCTGCCGACGTCAGGGGCAACGGAGAGTTGTTTCCACTAAACGGTCCGAACTGGTCGCTGTTCTTCGAGTATATCGGCAACATTCTCTATGCCCTGCTGCTCAGGCGTTTCTCAACCCGAACACTTGCTGTGCTAACTGCCGTCATGGGCTTTTTGCTTTTCAGGATATCGCTCCACGACGGCTATCTCGGCGTAGGCTGGTCGATGATAGACAGTGGTTTCTGGACCGGACTGATAAGAATGCTGTTCCCATACAGCATGGGTATGCTCATGGCGCGTATCTTCCGCCCTGTCAAAATAAGCCACTCCTTCTGGCTGTGCAGTGCCATTCTCATTGCCGTAGCCTGCCTGCCGCTGCTGCTCGGAGAGCTTTCGCCTGTGGCAAACGGTATCTACGATGCCGTGTGCGTGGTCTTTCTGTTTCCACTTCTCGTATGGCTCGGCGCATCGGAGCTGTCGGTCGGAAAGCGCACGGAGCGCATAAGCATGTTTCTGGGCAACCTCTCCTACCCTCTCTATGCAGTACACTATCCGCTGATGTATCTGTTCTATGCACACATTGGTTTCAGCGGCGAACTCGTACCGATAGAGAAACTTGGCGACGTAGTGCCTGAAGCCGTTGCGCTGCCTTTTGCCTGCATCTTGCTCGGATGGCTCTGCATGCGACTGTACGACATGCCTGTGCGCAGATGGCTCACTGAAACGTGGAGAAAAAAGGCTGACAAAGCGTAGCGAGCGACTATAAACTTACTTTTTTTACATGTTATCTGCGCTATGAAACGACTATATGCTTCACTGCTGTTCATATTCTACATGCTTGCGACAATGGCATGGCACGGCGACGTTACGGTCTCTACGCCGGCATCGAAAATGGTGCTTACGGCTGAGGAGGGCGGCACGCTATACATTATTTATTATGGCACCGGCATGTCGACATCGGCTGACAGCCTGAAGAAAGACAGCAAACGCAAGCCTCAGCCGGCACTGCCGACATTCGGAACCGACGACTTGCAGCAGCCTATAGCCCTGCAAGTGGCTCACAGCGACGGCTGCCAGAACACAGAACTGCACGTTGAGGCATACGAAAACATTGTCAACGAGCGACACACGACACACATTTTCACGCTGAAAGACAACGTACACGACTTTCAGATAAGGCTTTTCTACAAGGCATACAGCCATGTCGACATGATAGAGACATGGACTGAGATTGTTCATCACGAGCCGTCGGCTGTGTCGCTCAATAGGTTCGATTCTGCCGTAGTGCCTGTTTTTTCCGACGAGGCATGGCTGACCCACTTTCACGGCGAATGGGCTTACGAGGCTCGCATGGTGCAGGAGCGACTGACCGACGGCATAAAGACGATAGCCAACACCGACGGTTCGCGCAACGCACAGACGAGTATGCCGTCGCTGATGCTTACTCTCGGACAGTCGCCTGCCGAAAACAGCGGCACGACCATCGGGGTTTCGCTCTGCTGGAGCGGCAACTACGAACTTCGGACGGCATCTGTTGCAGGCGAGAGACATCTGCTCATGGCTGGCATCTGCCCTCAGGCTTCGCACTATATGCTTGATGCCGACACCACGTTTGCCACTCCCCACCTTGCCATGACGGTTTCCGAGAGCGGCATGGGTGGCGTGAGCCGCAATTTCCACCGCTGGGCGAGAGAGGAAGGCATGCTGCACAGGGGCGTGAAGTATGGCGACTTGCTGCTCAACTCGTGGGAGGGTGTCTACTTCGACATTACAGAAAAGCGCATTACCGACATGATTGACGACATTGCCGACATGGGCGGCGAGCTGTTTGTCATGGACGACGGATGGTTTGGCAGCAAGTATCAGCGCGACAACGAGTCGGCTCTCGGCGACTGGACTGTTGACGTCAGGAAGCTGCCGGGCGGCATAAGGGCGCTGACGAAGGCGGCTCGGAAAAGAAAGATAAAGTTTGGCATTTGGATAGAGCCTGAGGCTGTGAACACGAAGAGCTGTCTCTACGAACAGCATCCCGACTGGGTGCTGAAGAAAAAGGGACACCGGCAGACTATGGGGCGTGGCGGAACGCAGTTGCTACTCGACCTGACCAACCCCGACGTGCAGGCGTTTGTCGTCGACATGGTTACGCGACTGCTGACGGAAAATCCGGAGATAGCCTACATAAAGTGGGACGCCAACGTGCCGATGAACAACTATGGGTCTGACTATCTGCCGCTGTCGAGGCAGCAGAACATTTATGTTGACTATCACAAGGGCTTGGAGAAAGTGCTGCACAGCATACGCGAGCGCTTTCCCGACGTTGTCATTCAGGACTGTGCCTCTGGCGGCGGACGTGCCAACTACGGGCTGTTGCCTTTCTTCGACGAATACTGGCTGAGCGACAACAACGATGCCTTGCAGCGTCTGAAGATACAGTACGGTGCCTCTATGTTCTTTCCCGCCAACGCAATGGCTACGCACATCGGCTCGTCGCCAGACCATACTACGGGCAGGCGCATACCCGTGAAGTTCAGGTGCGATGTTGCCATGAACGGCAGGATGGGTTTGGAGCTGCAGCCTAAGCACATGAGCAGCGACGAGCGCAGGCAGGTGATGACTGCCATTGCCGACTATAAGCAGATGAGACAGACCATACAGTGCGGAGAGATGTACAGGCTGGCAAGTCCGTACAGCGAGGATGGTTTCTGCGCAACGCAATATGTAGGCAACGGCGAGTGCGTGCTACTGGTCTACAAGACCGACAACGCTGACGAGGGGCTGACGGCAAGGCTGAGATTGCAGGCGTTGCAACCCGACGGGCTGTATGTCTTTGAGGAAAAGAACATAGAGAACGGCAAGCCGGCATGCAGCATCGACGGCAAGACTTACAGCGGCGAGATGCTGATGGACACTGGCTTGCAGATACCTATGAATGGTGATTTTGCTTCGAGGGTGTTTCTGCTGAAAAGACTATAGGAGCATATATACACAAAAAGTTTGCAGCATCCGCAACGGGAACTGCAAACTTTTGTCTTTTATCCTTTCAATGAGGAGAAAGTCCTCGCTGCTCTTTAAGGCAGGCTGATTGCTCCTGATGGACAAACGTCAGCACATGTGCCGCATTCTGTGCACATATCTGGGTTGATAGAATAGATATCGCCCTCAGAGATTGCTCCTACTGGACATTCGTCAATACATGTACCGCATGCGATGCAGTCGTTACCAATTACATAAGCCATAATAATCTTTCTTTTTACTGTTAATAATGTTTTTATACTATATTCGCAGTAGTAGTACCTACTTTTGAACACTGCAAAGGTACAATTTTTATTTATAATACCTACAAATGATGAGACTTTTTTTTTATTATTTATATTATTTCTTAATAATTTTCCTTGTTTTTCGGCTTCTGAACCCATACTCATGCGTCATGAATGTTTAATCATTCTTTGCCCGTTTACTGTCGCGAGAATGTCCGCGAAAGTCGTCTCGAAATATTTTTCAGCAAATACGCGAGTATTTCGGCTTGTCGGATAAGTCATTGGCTGTCAGCATTTTGAGACCGAAATATGGATTACAGGATTTTTACAAGCATCTTGTAATCCTATTACAGATACTCCGTCACACCCTTACAAACACTCTGTAACGATATGACTGCTTAGCCATAATCGCGCGAAAACATGCTGTTTTCAGCCTCAAACATGCTCTTTGACGATTTTAGCACACATGTTTGAGGGCGATTTTTGCATATTTTCACAGTTTCATGAGCTGTTCCGCATCTATTTGGAGAGTTTTTCCCTGTCAAAAATTTTCATACTTTTTCGCCCCGAAAGAAAATTCTGACGAGTTTGGCACGGTTTTTGCTGCAAGTTTTTCTGCTGCTCGCAGAATGTGGCAGCGCAATGCAATAAAACCCGACTTTGTGCGTTATTAAATATGATGAGACGGATTTTATATACATACATATTTATATTAATAGCAACAGCAAGCGTTTCTGCGCAGAGCCGCAAGGTGCAGAACCGCCCCTACACCGACCTGCGCCCATTCCACTTCGGAGTGCTCGTGGGCACACACCTGCAAGACATCGAAATGGAGAATGTCGGTCCGCAAACCATTATGCTGGAAGACGGAACGTCAATCGACAGACTTGTAACCGTAGACCAGGACCGCTGGGATGCCGGTTTCAACGTGGGAGTGCTTGGAGAGTTGCGGCTGACGGAGAATTTTCAGTTGCGACTGGCACCATCCATGTACTTCGGCACGCGCCACTTCACGTTCAGAAACTTCTCGGAAGTGGACAGCGAGGGGCGCCCTACGGAGCAGCGGCAGGACATGAAGTCGGCATACGTATCGCTGGCGTCGGACATTATCTTTGCCGGACCACGATACAACAACCACCGTCCGTACATCATGGCGGGACTGAACCCTATGCTCAATCTCTCGCCGAAGGACAACGACTATCTGAAACTGAAACGCTACGACGTGTTTGTGGAACTCGGCATCGGCTGCGACTTCTATCTGCCGTTCTTCAAACTGCGTCCCGAACTGAAATTCCTCTACGGACTGATAAACAGTCTCGACACCGAGCACGGCAAAAACCTGCGCGACAAGTCGATGCTGCAATACACCAATGCAGCACGCGACACACGCTCGAAAATGGTTGTACTTACATTCTACTTTGAATAATGCTCCTGCTGTCGTCGTCGTTGACAACGATGTCAACACGCACGGCATCTTCGGGAAGCAGCGGCTCGATGAGCTCGGGCCACTCTATGAAGCACAGCGCACGGCTGTAGAAATAGTCCTCGTAGCCCATATCGTAAACTTCCTCCATCTGCTTTATCCTGTAGAAATCGAAATGATAGATGGTTTTTGCACCCTCAGCAGCACCTGCACTGTATTCGTTTACAATGGCAAACGTGGGCGACGTGATGACATCGTCAACGCCCAACACCTCGCAGACAGCCTTGATGAAGGTGGTCTTGCCCGCCCCCATCTTGCCGTAGAAGGCAAAAACACGGCTCTCGCCCATGCTGTCTACAAACTCGCGGGCTGCCGTCTTTATGTCTGATATCTGAAATCTTATCTCGCTCATGTCTCTCTATCTCTTTCTCGGCGTCAGCGTTACAAGCGGAACAAGCATCTCTTCCATGGAAATGCCACCGTGCTGGAACGTGTCGCGGTAGTAACTGACGTAGTAATTGTAGTTGTTAGGATAGGCAAAGAAACCCTCGCCTGTGGCAAAAACGTACGACGTACTGAGGTTTGGCGCAGGCAACTGAGCCTGACGAGGGTCTTTTATGACGAACACGTCGCGCTCGTTGTAGCTGAGACTCTTGCCCAACTTGTATCTGAGATTGGTGTTTGTGTTACGGTCGCCGATGATTTTCACAGGCTTGCTGGCACGTATGGAGCCATGATCGGTGGTGATGATGACCTGATAGTCGCTCTGCGAAAGGCGTCGGAAAAGCTCCGACATGACCGAATGGCGGAACCAGCTGAGAGTGATGGAACGGTAGGCACTCTCGTTGTTTGCCAACTCGCGCACCATCTTGGTCTCGGTACGGGCATGCGACAGCATGTCGATGAAGTTGAACACAACCACGTTTATGTCGTTGTGCTGCAGATTGCTGTACTGTTGCAGCAACTGCTCGGCACCGCGCGAATCGTTAATCTTATAGTAAGAGAATGTATGTTTGCGGCGGAAACGGTCTATCTGAGTCTGTATCAGCGGTGCCTCATTGAGGTTCTTGCCCTCCTCCGACTCCTCGTCGATCCACAAGTCTGGGAACATCTGCGCTATCTGCTGCGGCATGAGACCGGAGAAAATGGCATTGCGCGCATACTGCGTAGCCGTAGGAAGGATGCTCATATACAGACTTTCGTCTATGTCGAAACTGTCGCCGATTTCCTGAGAGACCATGCGCCACTGGTCGTAGCGGAAGTTGTCTATGACTATGAGAAAGACTTTCTTTCCGTTGTCGAGTGCCGGAAAGACCTTACGCTTGAAGATGTCAGGACTCATCAGCGGACGCTCGTCGCCATCAGACGACGGCGATGACGGCTGCGAAGGCTTTACCCAGTCGAGATACTTGCGCTTGATGAACTTGGCAAAGCCTATGTTTGCCTCTTCCTTCTGCATCTTCAGCATGTCCGACATAGACGAGTCGGTGCTGCTGAGCTCAAGCTCCCAATGCACCAGACGGCGGTAGACATCTGTCCAGTTCTGCCATGTCTGACTGTTCTCTATCTGCATCGCAATATCCTGGAAGTTCTGCTGATAGGTAGTCTGCGTAACCTCCGCAACAATTTCACGGCGGTGTATGTTCTTCTTCAGCGTCAGCAATATCTGATTTGGATTGACAGGCTTGATGAGATAGTCGGCTATCTTAGCACCTATAGCCTGGTTCATGATGTTCTCTTCCTCGCTCTTGGTAACCATCACGACAGGCGTTGCAGGCTGTATCTCCTTCAACTTCTGCAGCGTTTCAAGCCCCGTCAGACCCGGCATCATCTCATCGAGCAATATCAGGTCAAAGGTTTTCTGACTGCACTCCTCTATCGCATCGGTGCCGTTGCTGACCGTTATGACCTCGTAGCCTTTCTTCTCAAGAAAAAGAATGTGTGCCTTGAGCAGTTCAATCTCGTCGTCAACCCACAGTAAAAGTCCGTTTGTCATCTTCGTTTTATTTTATCAGAAGCCGTCAAGTTCATAGTATTCGTCGTCTACATCGAAATCGTCGGCATTGTTTTTCTTTCCTTTATCGTCGTTTGTATCTATCACAAAACTGTCGTCTTCATTACCGCTGTCGTCTTCATCGTCAAACGTAAATCCTTCGTCATCATTACTCTGACCGTTGTTGTCGTCATCGTCGAAACTGTAGACTCCATCCTCCAGCGGCTCGTCGGCTACTGGTTCGTCAGCTGTTTCAGTCTCTACGACAGGCTCTGTAGCAGGCAACTCCGGCTCAGCCACTACCGTTTCAGGTGCTGATTCTTCCTTTTCAGGCTCTGAAACAGTTCTCTCAGGCTCTGAAACAGTTTCAATTTCACTGCTGTCCACAACCTCTGTAACTGTCGTTTCGCCTGCCGGCTCATCTGGAGTTGCTGTTTCATCCTGTACGACAATAGTCTGTACGGCATCTTCGGATTCTATCGGCTCTTCGACACGCCTTGCAGGCGGAGCAGTCTCAGTGCCTTCGGTAACGACAGCATCAACTACAGGCTCTGACGTTTCTTTCGTTTCGCTGTCTGTAACATCGCCTGGCTCGTCGAAACTGTATTCCTCTGTAACCGTCATTCCATCTTCCGTAAGTTCCTCATCCTCTACATTCTTGTTGTCGGAGGCAGTTTCCGGCTCAGGCTGCGAGGCTATTTCAGTTGGCTCTGTGAGCAGATAGAGATTGTCAACACGCAGCGGCGCAAAGTTCTTTTGATAGAACTCATCATATTCTTTATAACTAAAATTAGTTCCTAGCAGCGGCAAGTTCTTGTCGCTGATTATTATTCCGCGCGCCTTCTTTACCTTCTGGGCGACAGCACGGTTGTCGTAGAGTTGCTGAGCATATAGGTGTGCCTCGTCGAAACTCTGGAAACCAGACACCGACATACGGTGCCAGCCGTCAATATCTTCTATGTTCAAGTCGAAATTGCGCACCAGATAGTTGGTAAAGTTAAACCTCGCCATCTCGTAAAGCAGTTGGTTTTCGTTCAGCGAATCGGGGTTGTAGACCAGCAGGAATGTATGGTTTACGTTTCGATCCTTGACAAACGTCTTGGCAGCGGTAGTGTCGTTATCGTTCAGCACTACCGAGCGGCGACTCCATATATCGCCTATATCGAACTTGCCGCCATGCAGTCGCTTGCCTGCACGCACACCGTTGACAATCATACCGGCAAGCTCGCTAATCCTGCTTTGTGGGTAGTCTTTAACGACTTTCTCCATATTTTCTACGCAGGCATTAACGTTTCCGGCATTCAGTTGGCTCAGTCCGCTGATGAAGATAAACTTATCGCGGTTTGCACCGAGCGGGAATCGTGTTTCCGAGATATAACTGTTTGCTTCCACTTCGCCATATCTGTCAGCCTTAAATGCATCGTATGTTGCAGCATACAGCGAGTCCTCAATGTGTTCACCGAGCTTTGCGTTTTCCTTGAAGTATGGGTCGGAGAGCAATTTGGTCCATGTGCTTTCAGGGAAACGGCTCTTCAGCAACTCAACATAGTCGTTGGCGGTGCCGTGAAGTCCCTGTCTTGAGTACAGCAGGAACAGGTGATAGTAGACGTCATCCATCTTCTCAAACTCCGGATAGTCAGCTATCAGTCGGTCAAACTGCTTTTTGCTGAGCGGAAGGTTATCGAACTTATCCTTGAAAATCACTCCGGAATTGTACAGTCCGTCCTGTATGATAAGGTTGCTTGCCAGCTTCTGATCTTCGCTGAACGGTATCTGCGCGAGGTAGTATTCGCGTTTGTGCGGGTCGTTCTGTGCGCTGTCCTTCACGTTGCTTAGCGAATCTTGCAGTGCTTCAGCCGCTGCTATGGAGTCAAGCATTTCCTGTGTCATCTCCTCGTCGCCAAACTGTCCGCCGACGACGGTCTTGTTTATACGTTGCCAGTCGTCTACGTTTTCGCGTTTTCCCCATTGTTTCTCGAACGTAGACTTACCCTGGATGACTGCCATCTGGTTGTAGAAATACCAAATGCCATTGTCTTGCGGGCTTCTTGTCGGCATATTGTTCTGCTGGTTTCTGTTTCCGACGCCTCCGTTCTGCTGCATTTGCTGTGCCGCCTCAGCCTCCTGCTGTGCCCTGCGCTCCTCTCTTTCTTTCTTTTTCAGTGCCTCTATCACTCGGTCGATGGCTTTGTTTCTTTCCTCTTCGGGCATGTCGGCGAGTCTGAGCAGCGAGTCTTGCAGGTGTATGGCATCGGTGTAAGGCACCAGTTCGTCGAGTTTCTTCGAGCGGTCGGACAGCAACTGATAGTCTTCCCTGTCCTTGTCGAGCAGTCCGATAGCCGTTCCGTAGCATCGCTGTGCATCGTTGTATTTCTCCTTGTCCCAATATAGGTCTCCGAGTTTCAGCAGCAGCACACCTTTTTCTATACCGTTGCGCGTTGCTTTCTCGTTTCCTTTCTCGTAGGCAGCTATTGCCTCCGTTGTGTCATTCTGGGAAAGATAGATGTTACCGATGGCATAGTACACCTGGTCGAGATATTCCTTGTTCTTGTCGGAGTGTGCCATGCGTTTCAGCCTGCCTATCATTTGCTTTGCATTCTTTGCCGAAAGCACTTCCGTCATTGCTATGCGTGCGTTGAATTCGAGTTCGTAAGGCGGATTCTGCCTTATGACATTTCTGAAAGCCTTGTATGCGTTGTCGCGCTGTCCAAGCTGTGCGTATATCTGTCCGAGCAGGAACCATTCGCGTGCTTTCTGCTTTCTGCGCATCTCGTGCTTTATCACTTTGCGCAGGTATGGTATTGCCTGTTCGTAGTTTTTCGTATGTATGTAGTAGTCGGCAAACGTATAGTCCCATTCCTTCTTAGCCCTCCAGTCTATCGAGTCGCGCTGCATGTTCCTTATGACGTCTTCCGCATCGTAAGCCCAGTCCTGTTCTATGTAGCATTTAGCCAGCCATGCCCTTGCCTTTGCATATATAGCCGGCTGTGTCTGGTATAGTCTGCTCATGTATGAGAATGTTGATGCAGCTTCGTCGAAGTCTCCCTTGAAGAACTGCGAGCGTCCCATCAGCATCCATGCTTTCCATAGGAACGGGTTGTATTCCTTTCTGTTGAGCCATGCTATGTCGCGTTCGGTCTTCCGTCGGCGCTTTGTCCATTCCGGACGACGCTTTATGCTGTGCAGTTTTATTGCCTTTTCGCATTTCTCGATAGCCCTGTCGTAGTTGCCTTTACCTATTTCCCTGCTGTTCTTGTTGCCTACGGTGTAGAGCGGAATCATCTCGGTAAAGTTGTCTACGTTGCCTTTTTCCTTTTCCAGCGAGGCGTCGATATATGCTTGTGCACCGTTGTAGTAGGTGTTGTATTTGGCATTGAACGAGTGCCACCAGCGTGTCTGCGCAGTATTTTTCTGCGTAGAGCATGCGGTGAGAGCAAGCAGTGCTGTCACCAGAAGTGCCGACAGTGGTCTCAATTTTTCACGTTTCATTCTTATATAACGCAATTTTCTGCCTTTTATTGTAGTCTTGTGGCATTATCTGTTAGTGTCGCCGATGAGCATTATCACTTCGTCGCGCAGCTGTCGGGGCAGGTTTACGTTTCTGAGTATCAGGCTCCTCGACCAGTCGGCTACTTCCTCCTGCCTCATGGTGTAGAGCACTTCGCGAAACTCGTCAGCCTCCTCGTCGGTATAACCGTCGTCTTGCCGTCCGGCATATCTGTCGAGTTCCTCGTCGTCGAAATACTCTATCGGCTTTGTGGCTGCTTCCATCATGCATTCCTGCTCGCACCGCTCATCGGCTCCGTTGCAGGTGTCGCACGTCGGTGCAACCTTTATTTCGCCGTCATCGCTGCCACGCTGCAAGAGGTGGGCGGCTGCGGCTATGACGGCGGCTAATGCTAATAATATAATAAGGTACCACATATTCTGCTTACGGTTGGCTGTGTTCTGTCGTCGTTTCGTCTATGTTGTAGCCTGCCGTCTTCATGTCGTTCCAGAACTGCGGGTACGATTTTCCAACTACTTCAGGGTCTTCTATCGTTATGCCTGGCACGGCGTAGGCTGCTGCGGCAAAAGGCATAGCCATGCGGTGGTCGTTGTATGTCCTTATCGTAGGGTGTTCTTCCGGCTCGCATCGCTCTCCGTTCCACGTCAGGCTGTTGCCGTCGGGCATATCGATGACGTATCCCAGCCTGCGCATCTCCTGCTGCAGGGCTTGCAGGCGGTCGGTTTCCTTTATTCTCAACGTAGACAGTCCGCTGAACGAGAACCGTATGTTGGCAAGACAGCACACCACGACGAATGTCTGTGCTATGTCGGGCTGGTTGGTGAAGTCGTAGTCCAGTCGCGGCAGCGTGCGCTGATGATACTTTATAGCCACCATTGTTTCGCCTGTCGCATCGTCTTTTCCGAAGGTTGTCTTCACTCCGAACATCGAGAACAGGTAGCGCACGGCTGAGTCGCCTTGCCGCGAGCCGTCTACGAGTCCTCTCAGTCGTATCTCTGCGTCGGTGTCTTTGGCAAGCGCAAGCATCTCATACCAGTATGAAGCGGCACTCCAGTCGCTTTCCACTACGAAGTGCTGTTGCTTGTAGGGCTGCGGCTCCACCTTTATGTCGGTGGCACTTGTCCAGTTGGCTACGGCTCCGAAGTCGCGCATGACGTCGAGCGTGAGGTCGATATACGGTCGCGAGATGATGCTGTCCATTATGCGCAGTTCCAGCCCATCGGGCAGCATGGGGGCTATGAGTAGCAGTGCCGATATGTATTGCGAACTGACGTTGCCTACTATTTCCACATATCCGCCACGCAGTTTCTGTCCCGTTATGCGCAGCGGCGGATAGCCCTCGTTCTCCACATACTCTATGTCGGCGCCCAAGTGTCGCAGCGCATCCACGAGCGGCGCTATGGGTCGCTGCTTCATGCGGTCGGTGCCGGTCAGCACGTGCGTGCCTCCTGCTATTGCGAAGTATGCCGTCAGAAAGCGCATAGCCGTGCCTGAGGCGTGTATATCAACAGTTGGAGGCGTGTTGCTCAGCGCATCGAGAATGACCTGCGTGTCGTCGCACTCCGATATATTTTCCAGTTCCGAGTGTCCGCCCGACAGCGCAGCGATTATCAGTGCGCGGTTGCTGATGCTTTTCGATGCAGGCAGGCTGATGGTGGCATCTATCGCCTGCGGCGGAAAAACGGAAAACGCGTTCTTTTCAGTGTTTCTCATTATCTGATTCGTTCATCTTTATTATAGTTGCCACAAAGATAATATTTTTTTTGCAGTAACAAAAAAAGATTATGGAAAATTTGCATAGTTGGAGCATTCTGCTTACCTTTGCGCCGCAAAATCTGCACTTATCGGGATTTGGCGCAGTTGGTAGCGCACACGTCTGGGGGGCGCGAGGTCGCTGGTTCGAGTCCAGTAATCCCGACGGAAAATGGGGAGTTGACAGCCGGATGGCTGTCAACTCCTTTTTATGTTTCTGCCTGCGAGGAAAATTCTGAATATCAGACTATTTTCTGTTGCATGGAAATGAACACACAGCAAAAAGTGTGCCAAAGTGAACGGTTTTTTGTTTGAGAGCGAAAAAATATGAAAATTTTTGACACAGTAAAACTCTCCAAATAGAAAAAAAATAGCCTCTGAAACTGCAAAAATCTGTTAATTTCCAGACCGGACACAACTGTTAAAAATGTCAAAGAGCATGTTTGAGGCGCTTATTTGCGTATTTTGCCCTGCAAAACATTGTGTCTGACAGTCCCAAACACTATGTCTGACATCCTCAAACACACTGTTTGACAATCTCAAACATACTCTTTGACAATTTTAACAATTATGTTTCCAGCGTAAAAGGCTTATATTTTGCGTTAACAAACTGACTCACAAATGATTACAGTTGCATGCGAAATTTGGGCGTATTTTGCCCCTCTTATTTCAAAAACGACTTTCGCGGGCACTCACGCGACAGTAAACGACCCGAAAATTGATTAGTCTTTTTCTACACCGGCAGCGCAAAAACGAGTCAGGTTTGCTGTCTGTCGGAAAGGCTTATTCCTATGCTCACTGCAAAAATAACAACGGATTATTTGCCGTTTTATCAGTATATTGCTATTTTTGCAGCTGATTTGGCAATCGTCAAGCTAACGACGGGTCTTGGCATTGTCGGGAAACATAAGTGTAAGAACAGCGAACAAAATCTATTTATATCAAATTTCATATGAAAAAACATAATTTCTTGTGTACGGCATTGCTGACGGCATCGCTTTCTTTTGCCGTTCTGTCATCAGCAGAAGCAAAGAAATGCTGCGCAGACGGCAGTGCATGTAAGTACGCCTACGCTCTCAGTGCGGACTCAAATCCGAATGCAGACTCTAAGAATAACAAGACAAAGGCTGACAAAATGTATGAATTGGGATTGAATTACTTTGGCAGCAAGGATTATGCCAAAGCTCTGAAATGCTTTATGAAAGCCGCAGAAAAAGGACATGCCGGTGCACAATATAACTTGAGTGTAATGTATCAAAATGGCTTTGGCGTTGCCCGTAACTATACCGAAGCCGCAAAATGGTATACTGCAGCCGCTGAGCAAGAGCATGCCAGTGCACAATATAATTTAGGTTTGATGTACTTTAATGGCAAAGGCGTTGCCAAGAACTACACCGAAGCAGCGAAATGGTACATGAAAGCAGCAGAGCAAGGAGATACAGAAGCACAATATAATTTAGGCGTGATGTATGCTAATGGCTATGGCTTTGAGCGAAACAATGCCGAAGCAGCGAAATGGTTTAGGAAAGCCGCTGAGCAGGGACATGCAAAAGCTCAATATAATCTGGGCGCGATATACGCTAATGGCGAAGGAATTGAAAAGGACTATACCGAATCTGCAAAATGGTATAGGAAAGCAGCAGAGCAAGGACATGCAAAAGCAACAGAAGCGTTAGAAAAGCTTAGGGCAAAATAATCGCACCATATAGTATATTCTCCCGGTATATACGTTGCAGTTAAGATTACGTTTGCAGGCACTTGTGGATATGGTTGGCTACACAGCTGACGTGCTAATGTATGCATCCAAAAGACTTTTTCCTATCAGTATCCCATGCGCGACATGTCCACCGCCTTCGTCTTTTTCTCCTTGAACCCTCCTATTCGGTATATCAGCGACAGCGCTCCGCCTGGATTCATCATCCAGACACGCATCATATAGTCCTGATTTCCACATACCGAGCGTGTCGTAGCATGACCGTTCGTTATGTTGTCGCCGTTTGCTATGACCGTCCATTTACCGTTGTTTGAAGTCCACCGCAACTGTGCATTAAGGCGGAATATAGGCTCTATGTCGTAGATGCCCTGTATGGCGCGCGACTGAAAGAAAGGCGTGAGCATGAGCGTGATATTGTTTCGCTCGGAAAACCTTACCGACACGTTGCCACCAACTATTGCCGTCAGTTGCCTGCGGTCGAAAGGCAGGTCGAAGAAACTGCTGCTCTTGTCGTGTCGCAAAATGCCTGTGGCAAATACGTTTCCATTGAGCCAGCTGCCAATGCCAAACTGCGCAGAACACTGCAAACCATAGATATTCATATAGTCGAAGTTGGTCATCTTCATCACAACAGCCATACGGTCGGCAGGCTGGTAGGCAAGCTGAACGAAATAGTCGGGTTCCCACATGGCAAATGCCCTGAACGTATATTTGCCCTTCAGCTGCCACATCATGTTGAGCGTATATTCCGACATCGGACGCAGGTCTGGATTGCCCCATATCTCGCTATACGACGACGAATAGTATATGTCGCTCATCGTACTCCAATACGACGGGTAGACAGCCTCAGAGCTGAGCGACAGATTGAAGATATTGTCTTTGTCGGCATTCCACATAATGCTGAACGTCGGATAAAACCGCCATTCGTTCCACTTTGTGGCACGGTAGTGTTCTCCGTCGAGCGACCCCTCGAAACTCAACCTGTTGCCAATCTGCTTGCCAAAACCGGCATATACGTTCGTTATACGCTCACTGTAGTCGACACTGCTCGTGGCATCGGCTATCAGCGTGTTGTCGCTGTTCAACGTCGTCTGATAGCTTTTGTTGCGGGTAAACTGAGCCTTCACGCCGTAGTCCAGCCTCCAGTTATTCTTCAAGGTATGCGTCTGGTCTGCCGTAAAAAGACACTTGCTTATCTTCTGTCGGCTGTCTACAAAGAGCAGACGCTCCTCTCCGTACATTGTACCGTTAAGGTTCTGTGTTCTCGGATTCTGATAGTTGGTGTACGAAAAGCCCACCTGCAATCCTATGGGCGAACTGAAACTTGCATCCACGTTGTGCAGTCGGTCATGCTGCCACGACTTCTGCACCGAGCGCGCAGTACCTCTCGTCGTGTTGACGACATCGGTCGACGACCACTGCCCCGTATAAGCTACGCTCGCCCTACTGTCCTTAGCTACATCGTAGTCTACGCCTATGCGACAACTATGATTGTAGCCGAAACTCTTGTTCTCAGTCCTGTCGGTATAAAACATTCTGCCGTCATCAAGCGGATGGTTGGCTTCGTGTTCCACCTTGCCATAGGAATCGCCATAGGTCATGTCATAGTAAGCATCTATACCTACCCTGCCACGATTGTAAAGCACGGCACCCTTAGCATACACCTTGCCATATTTGTCCTGTTCCCATGTACCCTGCAGCTGTCCAGACAACTGGTTGCTGCCCGCAAAATCCTTTGTCAGAATGTTGAAGACCATGCCCCTTGCATGATATTTTGCAGGCGCAGCAGTCATAATCTCAACTTTCGCCAACGCCGATGCAGGCATAGATTTCAGTCGCTCCACCATGTGTTCGGCACTGAGCGTTGTCGGCTTACCATCTATCATCAGCGTTACGGCATGCCCCGTAAACGTTATCTTGCCGTCGCCCATGTCTACCACTCCGGGAATACGTTTCAGTGCTTCGTAAGCATTGTCGGCAGGCAATATCTTCATAAGCTGTGGCATATTATAGACCAAGTGTCCGTTTTCTGCCCTGACTATGGTGTTCTGTCCTCTCACGGTTACACCCTTCAGCATATAATTGTCTCGCATCAGCACCACCGTTCCTATGTTTTCAGCCCTGCAATGCCTGTATACGGTCTTGCATCCCACATACGATATGCGCGCTATGAGGTTGACATGGTCGGCAGGAATGACAAAGACACCGCTCTCGTTGCTTATACCGTTGCCTACGACGGCAGAGTCTGACGGCGTCAGAAGTGCAATATTGGCATAGGCAACAGGTTTTCCGCCCTCGTCGACAACCTTGCCTTTTATGTGATATTCAGACTTTTTCATGCTTTCCACAACTATTGTGCTGTCGGCAATGGTTATGCGTATGGGATAGAATCCAACTATGTCTGACACAGCTTCGGGTATAGTGCGCTTGCTTATCCTTGCCGTAACCCGATAGTCTTCCAGTTCGTTATAAATGAAACTTATATCATACCGCTTAGACGCCGAGCCTATATCTTTAAGCGCATCAGACAGCGACACATCGTTGTAGGTACGGCTTATGCGCTGAGAACAAGCCAGTTGCACTGACAACATGACAAGTATGAAAGATAAAAATATTCTCATTGTCTTACTGAACTGTTATTAAGTTGTTGCTTAGCTGAATGTCAATATGTTCAAACATATTTAGTGTATTCACAACTTTCTCTATCGAGTCGCCCGTGTTCCACTTCATGTATATGCGCAGCGACTTGCTGTTGTTGCTGACATATACCACTTTGAGATTGTGCCGTTGGGCTATCTCGTCAAGCACATTCTCTATCGTTACATTGTCGAACACTACAGTTTCAGCCTGCAAACTGTCAGTTTCGCGTATGGTAGTGTCCTGTCTGTCCACCTTGTCTACCGTCTGCGACACCGCATGTTGGCGCTCGGCAGTCTTCTGTACAGATGGCAAGACCGCAAATATTGCAGCCAATACCACTCCCGACACTACCAGCAATACGGCAAACAGGGCTGCTGTCCTGTAGCGATACAGCACATGTTGTCTGCGTGAAGACGACATCATTACCTCTCTCCCGACAGTGCCGTTGGCTGCGGAAAGATATGTATCTTCAAACCGTTTCCACTCCTTCTCTACATCATCGCGGCTCATCTTGTGGTTCATGCGCGCCATTGCTCTCTTCCCAAGAGCCATAGCCTCAGAAAGTTCAGACATCTCTTTGTCGGCTAAAGTTTGTTCAAGTTCAGCTAAGGTAAGCGTCTCAGGGCTTTCCTGCATGTCAAGCAAATGTGTTATCTTGTTTCTTTCGTCCATGTGAAATTATTTTATTTTCTTGATAAATTCCCTAATCTGCATAGTAGCGGCACCCAGATGCTTGTATACCATCACCCTGCTGATGCCCAGCAAGTCGGCTATCTCCTGGTATTTCAAGCCTTCAATGTGTCGCAGACGAAACACTTCTTTAGTCTTTACACTCATTTCTTTTTCTATGAATGTCATCACTCCGGCAAGTCGCTCATCGTCGAGCTGTGGCTGGGCAACAGTCTGCATGTCAGACGTATAGGCTTCCAGAAAGCGTTGCCTGACGTCCTTGTGCCTGATAATGCTGATACATCTATTGCGCACACTTGTCATAAGATATGCTTCTATGTTGTCGGGCTCTGTCGGCATACTTATCAGCGAGGCAAAAACTTCACTCACTATGTCGCGCGACTCATCGTAATCGTAGATGAGACCTACAGCCTGCCTCACCATCGGAGCATAGTATTTCAGAAACAATATTCTTATCTTCTCGTTGTTCATACATTATATATTAACGCACAGACACGCCGTTTTGCTAACCCAGACAGCAACTTTTTTCTTAAAAAAATGCTTTTGCATCTATGCGATCTGGCGTACTGCATCGTTGGTTTACTAATAAAACGACTTTTCGTTGCAGAAAATTGTACTGCGTGTTGTTTGGTTGTTTGTTGTTTTTTTTGTAATTTCGCTGCCTGAATGTTTCGTGTGCAATGGCGCATGAATATTTTTTAAGAGGAAAAACGTATATGACAAAACTACGACTGATACTTATTGGCAACGACGACGGCTATGCTGCTAAAGGCTTGCAGATGCTTGTCGACATGGTGCGCGACATGGCTGACGTGCTGGTGTGCGCTCCCGACGGTGCCCGTTCGGGCTACAGCCGCGCCTTTACTGCCGATGCTCCGCTGCGCATGAGACTACGCCGGAAAGAGGATGGCGTGCAGGTGTGGTCGGCAGACGGAACACCCGTAGACTGCGTGAAACTGGCTCTGCACGAACTGTGCAGCGAAAGGAAGCCAGACCTGGTGCTGGGAGGAATAAATCACGGCGACAACGCTTCGGTAAACACCCACTATTCAGGCACTATGGGAGTGGCTATGGAGGGCTGCATGAAGGGTATTCCGTCGGTGGCTTTGTCGCTGTGCTCGCACGATGAGGATGCCGACTTCAGTCCGCTCGTGCCATACGTGCGCGACATTGTTGCACGCGTGCTCGACGAGGGTTTGCCTGAGGGTGTGTGCCTCAACGTCAACTTCCCTGTGGCTGAGACTTTCAAGGGTGTGCGCGTATGCCGCATGGCTCACGGCTCGTGGATAAACGAATGCTCGAAAATGATGCATCCGCGAGGATATGAATACTACTGGATGGTAGGTTCATACCGCAACGACGAGCCTGAGGCTGACGATACCGACAACTATGCACTGCAACACGGATATGTGGCTATAACGCCGACGCGCGTCGACGTTACTGACTACGACTCGCTGCAGAGGCTGAAGCAGTGGGAAAGATAAGGAAATAAGAAATGAAATACTATATTATTGCCGGTGAGGCGAGTGGCGACTTGCATGCTTCGAGGCTCATGCGCGAGCTGCAACGACAGGACATGGATGCTGAATTTCGATTTTTCGGCGGCGACATGATGGCGGCTGAAGGCGGAACGCGTGTGCGACACTACAAGGATATGGCATACATGGGATTCATACCTGTGCTGCTGCACCTGCCGACAATACTGAGAAACATGAGCCGATGCAAGGAGGACATCAGGCTATGGCATCCCGATGTCTGCATACTGGTAGACTATCCGGGATTTAACCTCAGCATCGCCAAATACCTGCATAAGCATACTGACATTCCTGTTTTCTACTATATTGCCCCGAAACTGTGGGCGTGGAAGGAATACAGGATTAAGAACATGAAGCGCGATGTAGACGAACTGTTCTCTATTTTGCCTTTCGAAAAGGATTTCTTCGAGGGCAAGCATGGTTATCCCATTCACTATGTTGGCAATCCTACGGCTGACGAGGTGCGCGAATTCAGAGCTGCCTACAACGAGAGTTTCAATGATTTTGCACGTCGAAACGGACTTGATGCCGACAAGAAGATTATAGCACTGCTTGCCGGAAGCAGACGGCAGGAAATAAAGGACAATCTGCCTGCCATGATAGAGGCATGCGCCGGCATGGATGACTGCCAGATTGTGATAGCAGGCGCACCGTCGGTTGAGCGCGAATACTATAATTCGGTGGTGGAAAAGACTGGTCTGCATAAACTCGGCAGCGACGTGATGTTCGTAGACAACAGGACTTATGAACTACTATCTCATGCCACTGTCGCACTTGTTACAAGCGGCACTGCAACGCTGGAAACGGCACTGTTCGGTGTGCCGCAGGTGGTTTGCTACGAAACTCCATTGCCAAAGATTATTGGATACTTACGGAAAAAAGTTCTGAAGGTAAGATATATTTCGCTCGTCAACCTCATTGCCGACGACGAGGTTGTGCCGGAACTCGTGGCAGACTCGTTCTCTGTAGACAACATACGCCGACACCTGCTCAGCATTATGCCAGACACTGACGGCAGAGAACGACAAATGAGGGGCTACGAGACAATATGTCAACGGCTCGGCGACGATTGCGCACCAAAGAATGCAGCACGCATTATTGGCGAACTGCTGGCTGACTGACACGACAGAAATGCAAGCAGAAAACTCTGCCTGCTACTACTGAAAACAAAAAATACAGAATAACTAATTGCTATTTTTCTTTATCGTGAGCACGATATATTCCGAGCGTGTGCCTATACGGAATTTTCCTCCCCAGATGCCGAGTCCCGACGAAACATAATATTGCGTGTGTCCGCGCTGCCAAATACCAAAGGCATCTTCATAAATGGCATCGGTAATCCATGATATAGGCCATACCTGACCATGATGTGTGTGTCCGCTAAACTGATAGTCGATACCTGCCCGCTCGGCTTCCTCAAGGTGATAAGGCTGATGGTCGAGCAATATGGTGAACTCATCGTTGCCTATGTCTGCCACGAGTTGCTTCACTCGCTTTCGCAAGACATTTGTACGGTCATCGCGACCAATGATACACAGATTGTCGCGGGTCAGCACTGTACTGTCGCGAAGAAGCGTTATGCCTGCATCGGCATAGAACTTCTCGGCTTCACTGACACCTGCATAGAACTCATGGTTGCCCATAGAGGCATATATAGGAGCATTTATCTGTCGGAATATTGTTGCCATGCTGTCTTCACGCAACGGTCGCACGGAGCGGTCTATTATGTCGCCGGCTATCAGGACAGCATCAGGTTGCTCACTGTTTATCATGTCTACCCAGCGGCGAAACTCGTCAGCACGGTTGTGATAGCCTAAGTGAAGGTCGCTAACAAGGACAAGCCGCAGGTCTTTCTTTATATTCTTGTCGGTTCCTACTGATATTGGCTGACGCACTTTGCGATTGTAGTTGCGGTTGCCATATACGAAAACTGCTGTAAGAAAGATTACTATTGCTGCCGTTGAAATCCAGTTGCTGTAAAGCCATGAACGTGGTATCAGCCGTACAAGGCGTCCTATATCGAGCAGCAGAAAGAGCATTACGCCATACAAAAGTACAAATATAGATGATGTGCTGACATTGTAAATGATGCTTGCCAGTGCCATCGGCAGATGGTCGAGGACGCTGCCTATGCTTACAAAGAGAAGCAGCACGGCAAGCCAGCAAAGAATGATGACTGTCCACTTTATGGATGACGGCAATGGCAATATGCACCACAAGTGCCAACTAAGATAGCTCAAGCCGGCAATGGGAATAAGCAATATCAACAGAAAACCGTACATACCTTTATATTATTTATTATAACAGCGACAATGTATACAGATATACTACTGCGGCAGGAAATGCCATCAGCGACGAATCGAAGCGGTCTAACATGCCGCCATGTCCGGGAAGGATATTGCCAGAGTCCTTTATGCCGAGCGTTCGCTTCATCAGCGACTCAACCAAGTCGCCCAAAGTGCCGAAAACAACAACAACCAGACCTAATCCAATCCATACAAACAGCCGCACCGCACCATTGTTTTCTACTTCGCCTGAAGCAAGTGCGATGAAAACGGCAGCAATGATTACGCATAAGGCTCCGCCTATGCTGCCCTCCCAACTCTTCTTTGGCGACACACGTTCAAACAACTTATGCTTGCCATACATTGAACCGAAACAATATGCTCCACTGTCGTTGACCCATAGGAAGATAAACACGCTGAGAGGCAACAGATAGTTGTATCGTGGTTCTCCGTCGGCAGACGACATGAAAGCAAGCACTGGTATCATTGAGAAAGGCAAAGCTATATACATTTGTGAAAGCATAGTATATGCCAGGTTGCTGATAGGATTTTCCGCCTTCGTATAGAGTTCTGAAACGAAAAGATAGATGATTGTCAGCAGATATGGCACAAAGGCAACTGCCGGAGTCAGTCCGGTGCACCATCCTCCCATTGCTATCACGAAGTAAGCCGATGCCACAGTCGTTATAAAACGGTTGACCTGATACGGCGTATGCTCGTTTATCAGTGTGCAATACTCGTATGCCGTCATGCCAGTGGCAAGCGTGAACAGTGCCAGCATGGCTGTGGCATCAAGAAAACACGTTACGATGATGGCAACAAACAGTGTTCCTGTAATGCTGCGAGTGATAAGGTTTTTCTGTTTTTCTGTCATGTCTTACTCCTCTATTATGTCGTTTCCTGTCGTTGTTGTACTGTCCTGAGCCTCTGTTTCAGCATTGTGTTCCTGCTCATACTTTTGCTCGTCATTTAGAATTTCCTGCGAACGACTAATCCACGGACGCTTGCCAAATATCTTTTCTACGTCTTCCGCAAATATCACCTCACTGCGGATAAGCATCTCAGCCAAAGCCTGATGACCCTCACGATGCTCAGTCAGTATCTTCTTTGCACGGTCATACTGTTCGTTTACCATCTTCAGCACCTCGCTGTCGATAATCTTTGCCGTTTCGTCGGAATATGGGCGCTGGAACTGATACTCCTGATTGTTGTAGTAAGAGATGTTAGGCAGGCGATCGCTCATACCTGCGTAAGCTATCATGCTGTATGCACTCTTCGTTGCACGCTCAAGATCGTTGATGGCGCCTGTCGATATCTGACCTATGCACAGTTCCTCTGCCGCACGTCCGCCGAGCAACGAGCACATCTCGTCGAGCATCTCTTCCTTAGTTGTTATCTGGCGTTCTTCCGGCAGATACCATGCTGCTCCGAGTGCCCTTCCACGTGGTACGATAGATACTTTGATAAGCGGATTGGCATATCGGCAGAACCATGATATTGTGGCATGTCCAGCTTCGTGCAGCGCAATGCTTCGCTTCTCATGCTCGGTCATTACCTTCGTCTTCTTCTCCAGACCTCCTATTATTCGGTCTACAGCATCGAGGAAATCTTGCTTGCCTACAGCCTTAGCACCATGTCGTGCTGCTATCAGTGCTGCTTCGTTGCATACATTGGCTATATCAGCACCAGAAAAACCCGGTGTCTGTCGTGCCAGAAGTTCAACATCGACAGAACTGTCTATCTTAACTGGTCTCAGGTGTACGTGGAATATTTCCTTTCTTTCGTTCAAGTCAGGCAGGTCTACATGTATTTCGCGGTCGAAACGTCCGGCGCGCAGCAGTGCACCATCGAGCATGTCGACGCGGTTGGTTGCCGCGAGGATTATCACTCCACTGTTTGTTCCGAAACCGTCCATCTCTGTAAGCAGGGCATTGAGCGTGTTTTCGCGCTCATCGTTGCCTCCCATTGACGGATTTTTAGAGCGTGCTCGTCCTACGGCATCTATCTCGTCGATAAAAATTATGCACGGTGCTTTCTCCTTTGCTTGTCGGAAAAGGTCTCTTACGCGACTTGCACCGACACCCACAAACATTTCAACAAAGTCGCTTCCCGACATCGAGAAGAACGGTACGCCTGCTTCTCCGGCAACGGCTTTGGCAAGAAGGGTCTTACCTGTTCCCGGAGGACCTACGAGCAGGGCTCCCTTTGGTATCTTTCCGCCAAGGTCAGTATATCTGTTCGGATTCTTCAGGAACTCCACTATTTCCTCTACTTCCTGCTTTGCACCAACCTGACCAGCCACATCCTTGAACGTGATGCCTATGTCGTTGCCCTTCTCATACATCTTTGCCTTGCTCTTACCGACGTTGAAGATACCTCCTCCGCCGCCCATTCCTTTGCCGAAATTGCGGAAGACGAGCACCCACAGCAGTACCAACAATATTATCGGACCAAAACTGTAGATGAGATTCATCAGTGTTCCGTTTTTCTTATTGTCATAGCTGAACTTTCCGTTGAAGTGTCCGTTGGAGTGTTCCTGTTCAAGGAAATCCTCCAGTTTCTCTGTTGAACCATATTCCACCAGCAGGTAAGGGTTGTTTCCCAGCTGCTGTGCGTTCTGCTTGAATACGTCTACAAAGTTTTCCGGCTTCACATACATCTTCAGCGTTTTCTCGTTGGTATTTATCACAACCTCCTTTGCCGAGCCTTTACCGACAAGGTCCTTGAATTCTGCATACGACGCTTCCCTGTGCAAGCCGTCAGCTTTGTCGCCGGTAGGGTTAAACAATATACTTCCCGCCAGCACCAGAAGCACTGCAATGTATATCCATGTAGGATTAAACTTTGGCTTCTTCGGGCTGTTGTCGTTTATGTTATTCTGCTGTTTACTGTTGTCTTTATTCTTTGCCATAGTCTTACCTTAATCTATATCTGGTATTTCTGTTATTTTCGCATCATTCCACAGAGTTTCTATGCTGTAGTATTCTCTCATGTCGGGTACGAACACATGCACCATAACGTCTATATAGTCCATAGCCACCCACACGGCGTTTTCCAGTCCGACGACGTGTGTCGGCTTCTCTCCGAGTTCCTCTCTCACCATGTCGCCGACAGAATCGGCAATGGCTTCCACCTGCATCGGCGAATTACCCTGACATATTACGAAATATCGGCACACTGCACCGTCTATCTTGTCTAAATCTACCACAACAATCCTGCTTCCTTTCTTTTCCTGTATTGCCTCTACTATTTTGTTTACGAGTTCGTTGTTTGTCTTCATTATCGTTATTATGCTTTTTCTTTCTTATATTATTAATAATGTATAGAAATTAAGGTTACAAAGATAAGCGAATTATAAATAATAGCAAAATATTTTTTGTTTTATTAGATTTTTCTTCAATATTATTTGGTTATTTCAAAAATACTCCTTACCTTTGCACCCGCAAATTAGCTTTTGAGCTAATAAAAATGATTGGGGTATGGTGTAATGGTAACACTACAGATTCTGGTCCTGTCATTCTTGGTTCGAGTCCGAGTACCCCAACAGATTAATCCGCTAAGCCACTGAAAATCAGTACTTAGCGGATTTCTTTTATTC
>Ga0256406_1001047_pt1 | contig 46179 bp, 46 predicted proteins | sample RumenRJG_03DNA_FD_185986 | JGI IMG/M metagenome (GOLD analysis project Ga0256406, IMG submission 185986) | Bovine rumen microbial communities from Lethbridge, Alberta, Canada - RJG_03 | ecosystem: Host-associated > Mammals > Digestive system > Stomach > Rumen | place: Canada: Alberta | collected... | reverse complement strand
ATTACCGCTACAAATATAACAATAATAAATGAAATGACAAAACATAATAAGTTAAATATAAACTGATTTATAGATAATTGGCTTTGCAGCTTGCGTTATCGCTACAAATTAATCGAAAATTCAGATAATTAAATGCGGTAGCGATTTTCGTCATGGACGATTTTCCTTTCATGCTAACTTCTGTAACCGATTCAGAGAAGATTCAGAGAAGATAAAGAATAGCCGTCCATGGAAAATAGCCACTGTGCCGAAATAACTTTTTTCGTAGAAAATCTCTCTACAGAAGTTGACGATAGCGGATAAGCTTAAAATCCGCTATTTTTCAAATAGTAACGGATTAGTCTGTAATCCGTTATCATTAAGCATACTCTCTCCTAAGAAATTTTCATCCTTAGGAGTTATCTGTTTTTATGCGCCAAATACCATGGGTGGACAAGGAAATTGTAAATGACAAGTGCAGCGACAATCAGACATAGAGCCACGATCAGCGCCTCACGGCTTGCCAAATACCATCCAAGAGCCATGCCAAGTGCCATTCCCGTCTCCCACGAAAGGAAAAATGTACTTTGCGAAGTACCACGCTCACAATGATGGGCCAGCTTAATGAAGAACAGGAGAAAGCGGGAGCCAAGAATGCCGATGCCAAAACCACAAAAACTATCCGCAATCATCGTCGCAGCCCGCTCCTGACGGAAGAGCATCAACAGCAAGGCTGTAGCAAGCACAAAACAGCCGACAAAGGTCTCACTCTTCAGATTGGCATTGGCAAAAACATATTTTTCCGAAATGATGGCCAACAGAAAGCCTGCTAACATATAGAGGAAGAAATGACAAGACTGTTGAGTGCTGATGATGAGTCCCATCGCCAGGGTTGCCAGCATAAAGTTGAAAAAGAGCTTGGCGCCTTGCGGAAGGAAGAACCTGTCCAGACACATGTGACGAATGTCCTCGCCCGGAGCCTTGAAGGGGAAATGGACGCGGGACAGGAAAAGAAAGGACAGAGCAGAAAAACTCAAAGAGACAAACTCCACATAGCCAAAGCCAAACTTATAGTAAGTCCAAAAGCCGGCAAAGGGCCCTACTGCCAATGCCAAGCGTCCCAGCCAATCGGAGGCATGGTTGGCCTCAGTGCGCTGAAACGACTCACACGTATCGATGATCAGCGTGCTGACAATTGTCATCTTGCCCAGACCATAAGCTACTCCCAACAGCAGGGCTCCTGTGATCAGAAATATTGGCAAGCGATTGTGAGTCAGAGCAAAAAAACCGATGACACCAGCAAGAAGCAAGATGCCGAACAGACACACATGATTGCGACGGAAGCGCTGCACCAGCCAAGATATGCTCGGTCCCGGCAGATAAAGACCAATGCAATAAGCCAAGAACACATACACCACCGTCATCAACGTTCCATGTTGAGCATGTAGAGTGAAGGGCAGTACCGGGAGCAGCGCGTATACCGAAGCCGTTAAAAAGAAATTAGCAATGGCCAGATACCAAAACGAACGATGCCATAGCTTGAAGTGTATGGGAGTATTTTGTGTGTCCATCTTGTGATTCGATCAATCTTTACTTTACTTGTTCTGTAAGCAGAGCATCTAAATCCAGTTGCGTGAAGTCGTCAACAATGAGATTGCACCATGGCTTCAATGCCTCAGGACGATTGGTAGTCGCCAATCCCACGACAAACGTCTTGGCGGCATTCAACGCTTTCACACCATTGATGCTATCCTCGAAGCCAATACATTCTTTAGGCTGACAATTAAGACGTTGCGCAGCTTTAAGATAGCCGTCAGGGTCGGGCTTACTCTTGTCAAAATCCTCACTCGTCAACACAGCATCAAAGTATTCGCTCAACTCGTGATGACAACGGAAGACATTGGTCATCTTCATCTGGTTGCTGCTCGTCACGATGGCAGTAGCCAAAGAAGCTTCCTTTGCTTTCTTGATGAAGTCTTGAAAACCCGAAATATAGTCGTAGGACATCTTTCGCTCAAATTCATTGAGCCTTCTCGTGATTGCTTCTTGTGTTTCGCGTTGGCCGTTGAAATAGCTCGAAAAGATTTCCACCAAAGTCATTCCTTTGATCTGCTGCTCCAATCCCTTTTCTTTAGGATAGTAGAGCTGGAACTGGCTGCCCCAAAACTTTGTGTACTGGCTTTCAGAATCCACCACTACCCCGTCTAAATCAAATAATGCTGCTTTAATCATTACATTTTATTAAATTCGTTGCAAAGTTACGAAATAATCTCGTAACTTTGCAATATTATAAGGAAAACCAACAGCACATGCAAACAATAGTCAAATATTTCCCTCATCTTTCCACTGAGCAGCAATCGCAGTTTGCCGCCTTGGATGAGCTTTACCACGATTGGAACACCAAGATCAATGTCATCTCGCGAAAGGATATCGACAACCTCTATCTCCACCATGTGCTCCACTCGCTGGCTATTGCCAAGTTGATCCGATTTAAGCCAGGAACTCACATCCTTGACTTCGGAACAGGCGGTGGATTCCCTGGCATTCCGCTGGCTATCATGTTTCCCGATTGTCAGTTCCGGATGATCGACGGCACTGGTAAAAAAATCAGAGTCGTCAACGAGGTGGCCACAGCTTTAGGCCTTCACAATGTGGAGGCAATTCAACGCAGAGGCGAAGAAGAAAAGGAGCACTTCGACTTTGTTGTCTCCCGTGCGGTCATGCCCTTGCCCGATTTAGTGAAGATTGTCAGGAAGAACGTCTCCAAGACTCAGCACAACGCACTCCCCAATGGTGTCATCGCATTGAAGGGTGGAAATCTCAGCGAGGAGCTGAAGCCTTTTGGCAAAAAGGTGATGGTCACCCCTATCTCAGATTATTTTACTGAAGACTGGTTTGCTGATAAACAAATCATCTACTTGCCATTATAGATTTTATGAAGACTCGATGGTCTTCGTTGCTCTATCGTACTTGATCTCTAATAGATGAATTAAATAAGAAAAAAATCATGATGAATATAGAACGTTTTGTCTGCAACGACATCCGGGAAAACTGCTATGTGGTATCTGATAGCAGTAAGGAGTGTGTGATTGTGGACTGCGGTGCCTACTACGAAGCAGAAAAGCAAGCACTGAAAAAATATATCGAGGACAACGGCCTCACTCCCACCCATCTCATCGCTACCCATGGTCATGTGGATCATCATCTCGGCGACCGCTTTGTTTACGATACTTGGGGCTTGAAGCCGGAGGTTCCCGCTGCTGATGAGGCTTTCATGCAGCAGCTTCCCGAGCAGGCTGCTGCCATCATGGGACTGAGACTGACCCAAGACGACTTTGCTCCCGTTGGGCGCTATCTTGCAGCCAATGACACTATCTCGTTCGGTGATCATACCTTCACCATCATCGAGACGCCGGGACATTCACCGGGCAGCGTCTTCTTCTATTGCGAGAAAGAGAATGTAGCCTTCTCCGGCGACACGCTCTTCAAGGGAAGCATAGGACGAACTGACTTTCAGGGCGGCTCCATGTTCATGATCATTCAGAGTCTGCGCCACATCAGCCAACTGCCCGACGCCACAAAGATATTGCCGGGGCACGGCGAGATGACGACGATAGGCTACGAAGAGACCACCAATCCCTATCTCGACCGCTAACCATCAGCACAACAAGCAGATGAACAAAAGAGTGAATGCGGAAAAAATCATCCTCGGCATTGACCCGGGTACCAATGTCATGGGCTATGGTGCAATAAGGGTCAACGGCAACAAAGCGGGGCTAATCGCTATGGGAGTCATCGACATGCGCAAGATGACGGATCCCTATCTGAAGTTGGGACGCATCTTCGAACGCGTGACGGGTGTCATCGAGGAGTATCTCCCCGACGAGATGGCGATCGAAGCACCGTTCTTTGGTAAGAACGTGCAGTCGATGCTGAAGCTGGGACGTGCCCAGGGCGTTGCAATTGCCGCTGCCATCCACCACGACATCCCTATCCATGAGTATGCGCCACTGAAAATCAAAATGGCGATCACCGGACAAGGCGATGCGTCGAAGGAGCAGGTAGCCGGTATGTTGCAGCGCTTGCTTAAAATCGAACAAAGCGACATGCCAAAGTTCTTGGACGCCACAGATGCGCTCGGTGCAGCTTATTGTCATTTCCTTCAGAGCTCCACACCACAGTCTCAGGACCGGCACTATGGCAGTTGGAAGGACTTCATCAACAAGAACCGTGCGAAAGTCAGTGGATTATAGATGACAACATAAAATAAATCATAAAGATATTGTGATGCAAGAGATTATTAAAATTGAAAATGGTGTGACCCGTATGCCCGCGTGGCGCATGGCAGAACCCGTCAACTACACACTTAGAGGCGATGAGCAGCAGGCTATCGTAGGACCTAACGGTGGTGGCAAGTCTATGCTCATCGACATTCTCGTCGGCCGTCATCCGCTGCTGATGCATGATGTGCAATACAACTTCTCGCCGAGTAACAGCCCGTTGGTCTCCGACAATATCAAATATATCACTTTCCGCGACGCTTATGGCGGTGACAACGATAAGAGCTATTACCTCCAGCAGCGATGGAATCAAATGGAGATCAACGAAGAGACTCCCACCGTCGGCTCTAAACTGGAGGAAGCTTATCTGAGATCGGGCGAAGACTCTCCGCGTCATCGCGAGTTGCGTGACCGGCTCTACAAGATGTTCAACATCGACAAATTGCTCGACAAATACATCATCCTGCTGTCGAGTGGAGAGCTTCGTAAACTGAAACTGACAGAGGCTCTTCTCTCTGCCCCGAGAGTGCTGATCATGGACAATCCCTTCATCGGACTGGATGCCGAAGCAAGGGACCAGCTCAAGGAACTCTTGAAGATGCTTGTCGGACAGCAGAATCTTCAGATTATCCTCGTATTGTCAAAGAGCGACGACATTCCTGACTTCATCACCAATGTTGTTGAAGTCAAAGACATGAAAGTGATGCCTAAAGTAACACTTGAAGAGTATCAGGCTCATCGTCAGCCCATTCCGCCTCATGTCTTATCCGAGAGCAAGGCACAAGCTATCCTCAACCTGCCAGAGCGACAGAAGGACTATCATGCTCACGACGTGGTGAAGATGCACAATGTACGCATACAATACGGGCAGCGCGTGATTCTCAAGGATCTCGACTGGACGGTGCACAATGGTGAGCACTGGGCACTCAGCGGACAAAATGGTGCCGGCAAGTCTACACTGCTGAGCCTCGTTTGCGCTGATAATCCACAGAGCTATGCCTGCGACATCTGTCTCTTTGATCAGAACCGTGGCAGTGGAGAGAGCATTTGGGACATCAAGAAGCACATCGGCTACGTGTCGCCGGAGATGCATCGCGCCTATCAGCGTGACCTCCCTGCCATCAGAATCGTGGCAAGTGGACTGAAAGACAGCGTCGGACTCTACGTCAAGCCCGACGAGAGCGAATACGATACCTGTCGCTTCTGGATGTCGGTGTTTGGCCTTGAGGGCCTGGAAGAGCAGACTTTTTTAAAACTCTCCAGCGGACAGCAGCGTCTCGTGCTCCTGGCTCGCGCCTTCGTCAAAGATCCCCAACTGCTGATACTCGATGAGCCGTTGCATGGTCTCGACAACAGCAACCGACGACTCGTGAAAGATGTCATTGAGACTTTCTGTAAGCGAGCCAACAAGACATTGATCATGGTCACGCACTACGAGGAAGAACTTCCCGCCTGCATCGACCACCGCATCAGGCTCGTGAGACACATATAAAGCAGCCTGCCCTCTTTCCTTGAAAAGAGAAGTAATAATGCTTAGTGGGTAAAAATGAGCTATATAAAAGATGTGTAGGTCTCCTACACTATTCCTATATAAGAATGTAGAATATAATAAACAAGTATGATCATGAAAACACTGAAAATGATTCTCCTTACGCTCGCCATGGCTTTTGCGTCTGCCGAGGTAAGTGCCCAGGAGATCTATAACGAGGTAAAGCGTATGCAAAAGCAGTTTGAGACCGTCAAACTGGACAAGACCAAGAAAATGGATGAGCGCAAAATCGCTTCATTCAAGTGGGATGCCATCGAGTATATGCTCTACAAGGCCAAGCAGGATAGTTCCTTCACAGAACTGCAACTGGGCAAACAAACCAATGCCATGGTTGACTTTGTCAACCTCTTCATCAAGCGACTGGTAGAAGCCGGCAACAGCAAAAGCAAACGCGAGATCGTAGGGCTTCGCTTCAAAAATGCCAGCATCAACCACAGCTTCTTTCACGATGAAGACAAAGATCTGGTCTTGGCTTATTACAACAATCCCAAATTCATCACCCAGTTCTCATTAGACACAGACTGGGTTGAGGCTCTTAATGAAGTGAGATCGATGGATTGGAAGTAACGTTCCTTCTATTTACCTCCGCAGAACAATCCCTATGACTTCTTTCGCTGTAGTTGCGCAATTTCGGGAAAGAAGTCATAGGGATTTTCGCATTTGGGGTAAAAGCTCAAGCATTCAGAGCTTTATGGAATCCGTACAATGGATTCAATAGCATGTTTGTTCAGATATATATAGGTTGTGTAGAGTGCTACATAGGCTTTACTGAGGTACCAAATTCCGTGGTAGTTGCCGTAATCGCCCCATGAATTCTTTACCATATAATATTCTTTGCCATTCTTGTCCTTTGCAATACCAAAGATAAGCATCACATGATCGTAAGTAGACTCCCATGTGTCGAAATACTTCTGGCGCAGTTCCTGCGTAGGCACCACTTCCGGCGCATCAACTCCGAGTGCATCAAGTTTGCTTCTCTTTTCTGTAGACGATAATTTCAACCATCGCTCAGCGTCGCTTCCCGCGAGTGTGTAGGTTTTTTCTTTGTCGAGAGCCAGACCTATACCCGAACGTGAGAAGTTATCTCCACTGACATCTCCACCCCATGCAACACAATAGCCGCTCGTCAGTGCCTTGTCGATGATTGCCATCATCTTGTCGAGAGGGATGTTCCAACTGGGACGGGGACGCCACTTGTAAGGGGCTTCTATAACCATCCATTCGTTAAAAGGATGATGAGTAAAACTTGTCAAACTCACATAGTCGTCGTAGTCGAGTCCCAAGTTTTTTGCAAAACTCTGCGGTGTATAGCTCCTACCCCGATATGTAAACGTTGTTGGACAAGGGCCAAGGTAAGAGTCTAATATACCCTTCATGCCCTGGCGCCATTGCGTTGTTATCGTGGGCTGCTTGGTGTTTGCGAAATTGTTGACATAAGCATCCAAAGCTGGAAAGAACTCATTGAAGTTGGCAAGGCTATCCCCTACCATAGCACCCGGTTTTGTCATTGCTTCCTCGGGAACAATGCCATAACGTTTGACAACACTCATCACGTCATCACAGCTACCTCCCTCGGAAAATCGGCTGTAACCATGCATACGAATATGATAATCGGCACAATCGAGATAGTCCTGGTAAGCCACATACATCTCTGCAAGGTCGTAAGTCTCTCCAGTCTTACGGAGTATCTCGCTCTCCAGAAATCCACAAGTAGCATAGTCCCAGCACGTCCCACTTCTGTTCTGATCCTTAACAGATGTAATCGGATTAGCTTTGATCGTGGTAAACACTGGTACTGCTGACTTCGACTGTGCAAAGCTAACAGACATATTGGCACAAAATAGTAAGCCGAGTACAAAAGTCTTCTTCATCGTTTCTATATCCTTGTTATACTTTATACTTATTTGCTGCAAAATTAAATAAATTATTCGAAATGATAAATTTCAGCAGCTGAAAATATGCAATAAGGAAGAATAGCTTGTAATAATTAAGCATGGCTATACGCAATGATTGCACTGTTTTACGCTAAGGCTGCCAATAATAACATGAGCCACTTCGCCATGACTTTGAAGATCGACAACTACAAGTCTGTTCGCCGATCTTAGATTGTAAGTCGCCGCGAACAGACTTTTAGCAAAGTTGTACAAGCAGAAAATAACAGATCAACTAAAATTATTCCGTGTACATTCATTCTTCTTCCCAAGCTCCTAAATAGGCTCGTTGGCCTTTGAAAGCCTTAGCAGAAGACTGTCTTAGTGCGTACTTATTCCACGACAAATTGAAGGCAGCACCAATTGCCTTTGGAGTACTTACCAATTTGCTTGAGACCTAAAGACTCGGCTTTTGCATTGAGTTGTGCACAATCTTCCTCGAAGAATCCGCTAAGAATGAGTATGCTGCCCTGCATCATCACATTTCTGAATGCGGCCATATCCTGCAATAGGATATTACGATTGATGTTTGCCAATACAATATCAAAGACGCCAGAGACATGATTGAGTACGTTAGCATCGCCCTGCAAGACTTCGATGTTCTGCACATGATTGAGTTGGGCGTTGTGACGTGCATTGTCAGCACTCCACTCGTCAATGTCGTATGCCACAATCTCTTTGGCTCCGAGTTTGGCTGCAGCGATGCCGAGGATGCCCGTACCGCATCCGCAATCCAGTACCCGCTTACCAGTGAGATGCATGTCCAGCAGCAAACCGATAATCATCTGTGTAGTTTGATGAGTGCCTGTGCCAAAGGCTTGACGGGCCTGAATGGCAATAGGAATAACACCCTCGGGAAGCTGGGGCGGTGTCTGTCGTGCATCATAGATAACGATACGGTTGTAGATGTCGATAGGATCAAAACCATTGTTCTCCCAAGTCTCGTTCCAATCCTTATCCTCCACCTTCGCAAGATTATAGGTTACAGTGGCGCCGGGCAGCGGGAAGTCGGCAAGCTGAGCATCGAGCTGCTCTTTGTCGAACAGTTCCTCCTGTACATAACCCTTGATGCCATCCTCGGTATCTTCAAAAGACTCAAAGCCCGCATCGCCTGCACAGTCGGCCAAAAGATCACGCGCCGTCTGCAACAAAGAGGGCTCGGAAACGATATGAAAAGTTGCTGTAAGGTATTTCATAATTGTTTCATAAATGAATGATTAAATTATACTGCAAAATTATAAAAATTAGGGAAAACTCTACTACCATATAGGGAAAAATCCCTATATTTGCATAAGAAAAGCGGTAATTTTGCACCGTACATAGATAAGAACAATATAAAAAGGAGATTGAGATATGAAAAGGTTATTTCTTCTATTGACACTCGCCAGTGCAATGCCACTGGCAGCGTTGGCACAAGACGATGATCTTTACTTCACACCAAGCAAGGCAGCTCAAACCACAAAAGAGGCTCCTGCCTACTACTGCGGAAGCAAACGCAGCGTAGACGACTACAATCGCTATGGCATTCGCAGCATGTATCAAAAGATAGGTCGGGACTCTCTGGGCAACAGCATGGTGAGATTTCGTCCGGGCTATGGTGTGCTGCCCGACACGACATTTGTCGACACTGCCTACATCGGTCGCGCCTTGGGCGACAATGACTATACCTACACCCGTCGCATGAGCCGTTGGGACGGTTTCTACGATCCTTGGTTCTATGGTTACTATGGTCCATGGCGCTGGGGTTATGCCGGTTACTACTCACCTTGGTACTACTACAATGGCTGGTACGATCCTTGGTACTACGACTATGCCGGTTGGTATGATCCTTGGTACTATGGGTACTATGGTTACGGCGGCTGGTACAATCCATGGTACTATGGCTACGGTGGCTGGTATGGCTGGGGGTATCCTTACTACGGCTGGTATGGCTGGGGCTGGCCCAGTGGCGGCTACGTGTATAATGGCGGACACACAGGAACGGGCAACCATTGGGGGAATGGTACACGTGGATTTTCAAGAGAAGGTTATGTCCCAGTGCATGGCGGTCGGTCCGCAAATGGAGATTTTTGGGGATATCGAGGAGGCAACAGTAGTAGCACTCCCTCAGGTCAACATCGAGGAAATGGTACTCGCGCATGGAGCAATACCAGTGATTCTAGATTCGGAGGAGCACGCACACGTAGTGAGAGTACCAATAACTTCCCTAGTTCCAGTATGTCACGTGGTTCCTTTGGCGGAGGTTCAGGCTCCTTTGGTGGTGGTTCCTTCGGTGGCGCTAGCCGTGGAGGAGGTTCGTTCGGCGGAAGCCGAGGCGGTGGTTCCTTTGGAGGAAGAAGATAAACTCTATGGGGACAACAGAAATAATTATTGTCTTAATTCAGCATAACGATGAAAAAGAAAATCTTTTTATATAGTTTGGCTCTTGCGGCTTCCATGCCAGTTGCAGCCCAAGAGACTTACGAAAATGCCAAACTCACCAGCAGCGAGTTAAATGGTACAGCCCGCTATGTTGGTATGGGCGGAGCAATGGAAGCTCTTGGAGCAGACATCTCCACAATTGCCACCAACCCAGCAGGTTTGGGACTTTTTCGCCATAGTACTATAAGTGCAAGTGGCGGAATGGTAAGCCAATACAATGGCAACAGTTTTGATGGTGCTAATAAAACCAATGCTAGCTTTGATCAAGTTGGTGGCGTATATTCTATGCGTACAGGTGCCCAAAACTATCTAAACTTTGGCTTCAATTACCATAAGGGTCGCAATTTCGACTACATTCTCAATGCCAGTGGTGCCTTGAATAATGCTTCACAAAATAAGCAATCCTATTTGAAAGGAGTTTTAGGTAATGAGGCCAATGGCGGTTTTGATGTAGACAAAAACAGCAATGGAACATATATCGGTTACGAGGGACCACAGAGTACCTATACAGCTCTTACTTGGAGCCAGGCTGACTACCTCTATTGGAACACGGTCATCCCAGATGCGAATGACGGAAAATTCTACTATTACGACGCCACCGGATATAATTTCAATCGTAAACATACCGGATATATCGGCAACTATGATTTCAACATCAGCGGCAATTGTAGTGACTTCTTTTACTGGGGATTCACTTTTGGATTGAAGGATGTTCATTATCATGGATATAGTATCTATGATGAGACTATAGCTGATAATAAAGGTAATGTCAAAGTCCTGGATCAGCGAGATATAACAGGAACGGGAATCGATGTATCCGGTGGATTTATCATTCGTCCTATCGAAGATTCTCCTTTCCGATTTGGTGCTTATGTTAAGACTCCTACGTGGTATGATCTAACGACCAAAAACGACACCTATCTGAAGAACAACACAACAGAAGGTGGAACTTACGATCATGGTGAGACCTATAACTCCTATGACTATAAGGTATATACGCCTTGGGTCTTTGGTGTTTCACTTGGTCACACTGTAGGAAATTACTTGGCACTGGGTGCCACCTATGAATATGAAGACTTTGGTAGCATGAAGAGTCGCATCAATGACGATGATGGTTACTATGATTACTATGGTGGTTATTATGAGTCATCGCACAACGATCGTGCAATGAACAACCACACTGAAAAAGTATTAAAAGGTGTCAGTACACTGAAATTAGGTTTAGAATTCAAACCTGTTAGTAACTTTGCTTTTCGTTTGGGCTACAACTATGTAAGTAGTATGTATGACAAGAGCGGGATGAAAGATCCATGTATTGCCTCTTTAGGAACATCTTATCAGTCTGCTACAGACTATGTGAATTGGAATGATATCAATCGATTTACATGCGGCATTGGCTATACGGTAAAAAAGGTAAACTTAGACTTGGCTTATCAGTATAGTAGTCAAAGTGGTACGTTCTATCCATTCTCTAGCCTTAAAGCAGAAGACCTTACGAATTATGCAGATGGTGTTAAAGTCAAAAATAATCGTGGGCAACTGCTTATGACCATTGGCTATCGCTTCTAAGTTTCATTAACTCACCATATCATAGGGGGGAGACCTACCGGTTTCCCCCCTTTCTTTTGAAATTTTGTACTAAAAGAATTATCTTTTCAAAGAAAATATGTACATTTGCACATAAAACATTCACACTAAACAATTTTATGAGAAAAACGCTAATTTTATTCTTCCTCTTTCTACAAACCATGCTGGGCTACGGGCAGAAACGTGAGTTCCGCGGTGCATGGATTCAATGCGTCAACGGACAGTTCAACGGTCTCACACCTGACGAGATGCGCAGCACACTGACCAAGCAACTCGATGCCCTCCATGCCGACGGCGTGAACGCTATCATCTTTCAGGTGCGTGCTGAATGTGACGCGCTCTATGCCAGCAAATATGAGCCGTGGAGCCGCTTCCTCACGGGTGTACAGGGCAAAGCCCCCAATCCCTATTGGGATCCACTGCAATGGATGATCGAACAATGCCATAAGCGAGGCATGGAATTGCACGCATGGATCAATCCTTATCGAGCCAAGACAAAGACAACGACAGCCCTGGCCGCTAATCATATTGCCATCACACATCCCGAGCGTGTGTTTTCTTACGACGGACAATATATCCTCAATCCGGCACTGAAGGAGAACCGCGACTATATCTGCAAGATCGTCGATGACATCGTCAGCCGCTATGATGTAGATGGCATTCACATGGACGACTACTTCTATCCCTACCCCGCTCCCGGTCAGATCATCCCCGACCAACAACTCTACGCCAACAATCCCGGCGGCTTCCGAACCATCGGTGACTGGCGACGAGATAAGGTAAACGTCTTCGTCAAACAGCTTTGTGAGACTATCCATCAGCGCAAGCCTTGGGTGAAGTTTGGTGTGTCGCCTTTCGGCATCTACCGCAACAAGAAGAGTGATCCAATGAATGGTTCTGAAACCAACGGCTTACAGAATTATGATGATCTCTACGCTGACGTACTGCTGTGGGTGAACAATGGATGGGTGGACTACTGCGTGCCCCAACTCTATTGGCAGATTGGCCATCCGGCAGCAGACTATGCCACGCTCATCCGCTGGTGGGATAAGCACGCTGCCAACCGCCCGCTTTTCATCGGCGAGGATGTAGAACGCACCGTAAAATATCCGTCTCAAACCAATCCCAACAGCAATCAGATGCCCGACAAGCACGCACTGCATGAGCAGATGCACCATGTTGATGGCACTGTACTGTGGTATGCTAAACTGGTTGCTGACAACTACGGCAACTATGGCAATGTACTGCGCAATGCTTATTGGCGCAATTCTGCCTTACCTCCATCCATGCCATTCTTAGACGATAAGAGTCCCAAGAAGCCCCGCAAGGTGAAGCCAGTCTGGACGAGCGACGGCTATATCTTGTTTTGGTCCGCACCCAAAGCTAAGAAGTGGGGCGACAAGACAAGCAGATATGTCGTCTATCGCTTTGGAAAAGATGAGAAGGTGAACATAGAGGATGCGTCACATATCATTGCCATCACCGGAGACACGATGTACCGCTTACCATATAATCATGGAAAAGAAAAATTCACCTACGTCGTTACGGCTCTCGACCGAGTTGGAAACGAAAGCAAGGGCAAAAAAGTTAAAATCAAACTGTAGCTTTCCCCATCCGATTTAATATGAGAAAGTAACTATAAGAAAATCCCCATCTTGACAGAATCAAGATGGGGATTATATTTAGTTGCACTAAATCAAATTAGTTGTTCTCAGGACGCAGCTTGCGAACGGTCTCACCAGCACGCCACATCTCCATGTCATGCATAGCCTTCAGCTCTGCGTTGAGCTTCTCACGGTAGTCAGGCTTAGAGTTGCTGTCGATAGAGATCTGAGCCTCTTCGCCAGTCTTCACGCTCAGGTAGAGCCACTCCATCACCGGAGTGATAGCCTCGCGGAAGCGAGGAGCCCAGTCGAGTGCGCCACGCTGTGCTGTAGTAGAGCAGTTAGCATACATCCAGTCCATACCCTTCTCACCGAACAGAGGCATCAAACTCTGTGTCAGCTCCTCAACTGTCTCGTTGAAGGCCTCGGAAGGCGTGTGTCCGTGCTCACGAAGAACATTATATTGAGCCTCAAGCAGACCCTCGATAGCACCCATCAATGCACCACGCTCACCAGTCAGATCGGAAGTAGCCTCACGCTGGAAGGTTGTCTCGAACAGATAGCCAGAGCCGATACCGATACCCATAGCCAGTGTCTTCTCCTTAGCCTTGCCAGAAGCATCCTGATAAACAGCGTAAGAGCAGTTCAGACCGCGACCCTCAAGGAACATAGTACGAAGAGATGTACCAGAACCCTTAGGAGCAACCATGATCACATCGATGTCCTTTGGAGGAACAACACCTGTACGATCCTGCCAGTTGATGGCGAAACCATGGGAATAGTACAGTGTCTTACCAGCAGTAAGATGTTTCTTGATTGTAGGCCAAACAGCGATCTGACCAGCGTCAGAAAGCAACATACAGATAACTGTACCCTTCTCTACGGCCTCTTCAACAGAGAACAGTGTCTTACCAGGCACCCAACCGTCGGCCTTAGCCTTCTCGTAGCTGCGGCCCTCACGCTGACCAACGATGACATTGAAGCCATTATCGCGAAGGTTACCTGCCTGACCAGGACCCTGAATACCATAACCAATGACGGCGATCGTCTCATTCTTCAGCACCTCACGTGCCTTATCCAATGTGAACTCTTTGCTTGTCACGACGTTCTCAACGACGCCGCCAAAATTCATCTCTGCCATAATTAATGTGTTTTAATTATAATATGTTAGAAATCTATGACTTTCTTGGTTCTTTTATTCTCCCCCTCTGTTTTCGAGCGCAAAGGTAATAATTTAAAATATAACCACCAAATATTCTTTCAGATTTTTACAAATTTAATACTACATCTTACTACTTCTCCATCTTCGGCACCTTTTCTCACGATTCTAACAAGGTATTCCTCTTCATCGTTTTCTTCTTTTGCAGCAGCCTTTTCCATGAAAAAGCAAAGCTCGTCACCAGCATGACTCTCAGCCACATAGGCGATGTCGAAACGCTTCACCCGATGGCTGCGATACCAGTCCAAACCGAATAAATCGAGCACATGCTCGATATATTTGACCGAATTGACGTGACCGTTGACATCGATGTCATGGTAGTTCATCGTCACGGTTTTCGCCAACGTGGCGTCTTTGCTGATGGCGACCCGTCCTGGCTTGGCAATCGGACAATCACGATCCGTCTCGATATAGTCCTTGATAAGTCCACCTTGTATCTGAAGAATGTCAACCGGCTGGCGGGTGTCTGTATCGATCATCGCCCAGATGCTTCGCCCATAGCCATAGACCTTCTGATGATCCTGACTCATGATGGCATAGTTGCGGCTTGTGAAAAAGCGAAAAGCCGCCTCCACCCACGTGGAGATGGCTATCTTGTCGTAAGCCACGGGCATATCATTCATCTCCACCGCCAAACGGGAGAGTACCCATGTACGGTGTCTCGCATTGAGGTAGCTGATACCATAACCGCGGCTCTCGCTATGATAGTCAGAGGCATTGAGCAGGTCATTGCTCAGACTGCTCAAGAAGAGATGGTTGCTGAAATCACAGTGGAAAGGCTCCACTGTGAAAGGATATTCGCCTACCTTTGACTGCATAGCTACTCTTGACGGTTAAGGAAATCAGAAACTGGCTCCTCGAAACTGCGCGTCACGGCGATACGGCCGGAACGCGTGTATTGAAGAAGGCAGTTGAAACCATTGAGCACTTTGAAGAGATCTGCAATGTCTTCGGTAAGACCTGTCTGCATCACCGTGGAATAAGTTGGGTTGACCTCCATCATACGGGCATCATGACGACGGATGGCACGCGAAACCTCTGGATTGTCCAACAACACCGGCGTAGAAATCTTGAAAAGGGCTACTTCATGGATGAACAACTCATCATCGGTATAGAAATTAGCCTTGATAATGTCGATCTTCTTCTCCAACTGCTTGGTGATCTTGACAATCTGGTCTTCCGTAGACCAGCACGTGATCGTGTATTTATGTATGCCGTCGATGCTGGATGCCGAGACATTCAGACTCTCGATATTCACTTGGCGACGTGTGAACACTGCCGTCACCTGATTAAGGATGCCGGCAATGTTTTCACTATATACTAATAAGGTATAAAACTTCTGTTCCATAAAACGATTAAATATCCAAATGCAACTTCATCTCATCCACCGCACTTCCCGGAGTGATCATCGGCGTGACGTTTTCCTCCTCCTTGACAGCACATTCAAGGATATACGGTCCGTCGGTGGTAAGCATCTTCTCCACTTTTGACTTCAGTTCGTCGTGAGTCACCACCACATCATAAGGGATGTGATAAGCACTGGCCAACTCCTCGTAATGAGGATTGAGCATGTGTGTGAACGAGCGACGATGGTTGAACATCAAATCCTGCCACTGTCGCACGTTGCCAAGATAGTTGTTGTTCAGAAGTATGATCTTCACGGGAGCCTGCTGCTCCATGATCGTTCCGAGTTCCTCTATACACATCTGGAAGCCTCCGTCACCTGTAAACAGACAAACCTGGCGGTCAGGAGCGCCAAAGGTAGCCCCAATAGCGGCTGGCAGTCCAAAGCCCATCGTACCTAAGCCACCACTTGAAACGACACTCCGATGACGATGGAATTTGAAATAGCGGCAAGAGAACATTTGGTTCAAACCGACATCGTTGACCAATACGGCCTCACCTTTTGTAGCCTCAGCCACTGCGTTTACCACTTCACCCATCAGCAGTTCCTTGCCCTGGGGGTGAATAGATGGTTCGATGACTTCCGCCTTTTCTTTCTCAAAAAGAGGCTTGAAAGAGTCACGCCACTCACGGTGAACACCCTTATTCAAGTATTTTGTGATGGCAGGAAGGCTTACCTTGCAGTCACCCACCACAGCTACATCCGTTTTCACATTCTTGTCGATCTCTGACGGATCTATATCCAAATGGATCACTTTGGCCTGTTTGGCATAACGGTCGAGTCGACCGGTGACACGGTCCGAAAAGCGCATGCCGATGGCGATGAGTACGTCACACTCCTGCTCCTTAATGTTTGGCGCATAGTTACCGTGCATTCCCAACATACCCATGTTTAGAGGATGATCGGAAGAAAGTGCAGAGAGGCCCAACAAGGTACGTCCTGCAGGAATGTCAGCTTTCTCAAGGAATTCCACCAACTCATCCTGTGCATTGCCCAACTCTACGCCATGTCCGACAAGAGCCAACGGCTTCTTCGCATTGTTAATAAGCTCAGCAGCTGCCTTGACAGCCTCCTCGTCTATCTTAGGATAAGGAATATAAGAGCGGACTCGATCCGTCTTCCCAGGCATCCATTTAGCTTTCTGGATCTGAGCATTACGCGGAAAGTCAAGTACGACAGGACCGGGACGGCCACTGCGTGCAATATAGAAAGCACGGTTCACTGCCCATGCCACATCCTCAGCGCGGCGGATCTGATAGCTCCATTTGGTAATCGGCTGAGCCATACCCACCAAGTCTACTTCCTGAAAGGCGTCTGTACCCAAAGAGCCTACTCCCACCTGTCCGGCAATGACCACGATAGGAATGGAGTCCATCATCGCATCGGCCACACCCGTGAGTGTGTTCGTGGCACCCGGTCCGGAAGTGACGATGGTCACACCGACCTCACCACTGACACGCGCATAACCCTCTGCAGCATGGGCAGCACCCTGCTCATGGCGGACGAGGACATGATGGAACCAAGGATCTTTCTTATGGGTATAAGTGTATAAGGCATCATATACCGGCATGATAGCACCTCCGGGATAACCGAAGATCGTGTGCACATTCTCCTGATACAATGCCCGCATCAATATCTCTGAGCCGCTGCACTCTTCACCGATACGCACTTCCGCCCAGGGAGCCTCCGGTTCTGTCCAGGCAGCAGCCTGTGTTGTTTGTTTTTGATTCTCGCTCATATTTTGTTTTTGTATTGTTTTCGTTTAGTCTATGATTCTCACGCCACCCTTGTCAGCAGAACTCACACTCTGAGCATACGCACGCAAAGCCTTGCTGACCACACGATGACGCTTCAGAGGCTGCTGCGGACGTGCGTTGAGTTCCTCGTCGCTCAACTTCACATTGATGCTACGATTAGGGATGTCTATCTCGATGATATCGCCATCCTTGATCTTACCGATGTTACCACCGGCTGCAGCTTCAGGTGAGATATGGCCAATACTTAGTCCACTTGTTCCACCGGAGAAGCGACCGTCGGTGATCAACGCACATTCCTTACCTAAGTGGCGGCTCTTGATATAAGAGGTTGGATAGAGCATCTCCTGCATACCCGGACCGCCCTTGGGACCTTCATGGGTGATCACCACACAATCACCGCTCTTCACCTTACCGCCCAAGATACCGTCGCAGGCATCTTCCTGTGAGTCAAAGACCACAGCTGGTCCGGAGAAATGCCACAGACTCTCGTCAACACCTGCCGTCTTCACCACACAACCATCTTGTGCGATGTTGCCAAAGAGTACAGCCAAACCGCCATCCTTGGTATAGGCGTGCTGCAGGTCGCGAATACATCCGTTGGCTCTATCAGTGTCGAGTGATGGCCACTGCGTGTTCTGGCTACCCATCTTGGTAGAGAACTTACGGCCTGGCGCACTATGATAGATGCGGTCGGCCTCCGGGTCAATTGTAGCACCTGTGATATTGTATTTTTTCATGGCTTCGCCCAACGTCATTCCGTCCACACGCTTCACGTTTGGACGGATCAGGCCGCCTTTGTTCAACTCATTAAGGATGCCGAGGATGCCACCCGCGCGGTTACATTCCTGAACAGAGTATTTCTGCGTATTAGGAGCCAGCTTGCAGATGCACGGCACCTTGCGGGAGAGCTGGTCGATGTCGTGCATCTTGAAGTCCACCCCACCCTCTTGAGCAACAGCTAAGAGATGGAGCACCGTATTGGTACTGCCACCCATGGCAATGTCGAGTGTCATGGCATTGAGGAAAGCATCTCTTGTAGCGATGTTACGGGGCAAGACGCTCTCATCGCCATCCTCGTAATAGGCCAAAGCATTCTTGACGATCTGCCGTGCAGCCTGCTTGAACAGTTCGATACGGTTGACATGCGTGGCGAGAATCGTACCATTGCCCGGCAGACCAAGCCCGATAGCCTCTGTCAGCGAGTTCATGGAGTTGGCAGTGAACATTCCCGAGCAGCATCCGCATCCGGGGCAGGCGCACTGCTCGATTTTCTGCAGTTCTTCATCGCTGACCTCTGTGTCAGCGCCCTTAATCATCGCCGTGATCAGATCGGCATTTTCACCGTTCCATCGTCCAGCCTCCATAGGGCCGCCAGAGCAAAACACCGTTGGGATGTTGAGGCGCATGGCAGCCATGAGCATGCCCGGTGTGACCTTATCACAATTGGAAATGCAGATCATAGCATCAGCCTTGTGCGCATTGACCATGTACTCCACCGAGTCGGCAATGATATCACGTGAAGGTAAGGAATAGAGCATACCATCGTGCCCCATGGCAATACCATCATCAATGGCAATGGTGTTGAACTCGGCAGCATAGCAGCCCATGCTTTCTATCTCCTGCTTAACAATCTGACCTATATCGTGAAGGTGTGTATGTCCTGGTACAAACTGGGTGAAAGAGTTGACAACAGCAATGATAGGCTTACCAAACTGCTCATGCTTCATTCCTGTGGCTACCCAAAGAGCGCGTGCTCCAGCCATTCTTCTGCCTTCAGTACAGACAGCACTTCTCAATTGATGCTTCATAAATCTTATTCTTATTGGTATTTTCATGCAAAGATACAACAATTCTTGCAATCTACAACAAAAAAGTCTATTATTTTTAAGAATAGTAAGGCAACAAGCAGCAATAGCCCAAAAATAAAAAAACTCCAAGGAGATAAGCTTGCACTTATTCCTTGGAGCTATTGCCTGTTCTTACATAAAAGATACAGACAGGGAGAGACGAGCATATTATTTCAGATGCTCTTCAAACCATTGTGCGATTTGACGCAAGAGGTGATTGCGGGTATTTCCGCCAGAGATACCATGATTGCGATTGGTATAATACAACTCTTTGAAATCCTTATCGGCCTGCACCAAAGCCTCAGCATACTCAAAGGTATTCTGCGGATGGACGTTGTCGTCAGCAGTTCCATGACAGATGAGCAACGCGCCGTGGAGTTTATCAGCACGCGTGATGGCATTGTCGTTGTAGCCGTCGGGGTTTTCCTTCGGTGTGCGCATGTAGCGCTCCGTATAGATTGTATCGTAGTAACGGTAGCTCGTTGGAGGAGCGACAGCGACACCCGCCTTGAACACAGGACGTCCCTCGCTCATGCTCATCAGCGTACAGAAGCCACCATAAGACCAGCCCCAAATGCCAATATTGTCTTTATCGACATAAGGTTGTTTGCCTAACCACAGTGCTGTCTCAACCTGATCCTTAGCTTCCAGATTACCTAAATGGAGATAAGTGCACTTCTCGAAGTCTGCACCACGTCCACCGGTTCCACGACCATCCACACAGACAACGATGAAACCCTGTTGAGCAAGATACTGGTCGTAAGCGCCACCCTGTCGCATGGAACCGGCATCCCAGGAATTGATAACCTGCTGGTTGCCCGGTCCGCTATATTGGAACATGATCACGGGATACTTCTTGTTAGGATCAAAGTTGGCCGGCTTGATCATCCAACCATTGAGTTTAACGCCTTCGGAAGTGGTCAACGAGAAAGTCTCGCGCTTGGTCCAACCATACTCACTGATCTTTTGTTTCAACGCCTGGTTGTCAAGGTTGGTAGCGATCACCTTACCGCTATTGCTACAAGTACTATATATATAAGGTGTATCATAGTCGCTCCAGCAATTTACGAAATAGCGAAGATCACTGGAGAAGATAGCAGAATTCCAGCCCTCATTCTTGGTGAGGCGCTCTGTCTTTCCGTCCTTATGAGACACATAGATCTGACGGTCTTGAGGATTGAGAGCAGCTGCCTGATAATAGACATCACCTGTCTTATCGTCATAACCATAGACATCCGTGATATCAAATTTTCCGTTTCCTATCTTTCGCATAAGCTGGCCGTTGATATTGTAAAGATACAGATGCATATAACCATCCCGGTCTGAAGGTAACAAGATGTAATCGCTTCCAATACGTGCGGCCTCTATCGCCTCCTCTTTGACGTAACGGGAAATACGGTCAGAGAGCAGCAACTGAGCTACCGTGCTACGGGGATTGACACCATAGAGATTCAGTACATCCTGATGGCGATTCATCGTGTAAACGATGATACGATTGGGGTTGGAAGTGGGAAGGATGCGCGGCATATAGCCATCGCTGTCCACAGGCACCTGCAGACGCTGAATACGGTGGGACTGAATATCGAAGCTCCAAGCGCTGACAGTAGCATTGCGCTCACCTGCCTTCGGATACTTATAGGCATACTCACCGGGATAGACCGCATATTCTTTATGCTCTGGATTTAAGCCCTTGAACATCTGCAAGCGATACTGCTGTACGGCACTCTCATCGTAACGAAGCCAACAGAGCATTGTGCCATCAGCATTGAACGTCAACGCATGAGAGAAAGCAAACTCCTCTTCGTTGACCCAGTCTGGAATGCCATTGATGACATGATTGAAAAGTCCGTCTTTTGTCACCTGACTCTCGCTGTTGTTGTAGAGCAGTTTCACAAGGAAGATATTGTTATCACGGACAAACGCCACCTTAGTACCATCGGGTGACCATACCGGAGCCTGCTGAGGTCCGCCATCCGACAAGGGCTCCAACTTGCGGGAAGCCATGGTGTAGATATAAAACACAGCTTTGTAGGAGCGTCGATAGACCGGTTGCGTCTTGGTACGGATCAGCATTCGCTTGCCATCCGGCGACATGATGTAACCATCGAAGTTGTCAATCTTGGCGCCCTGTGTGTCATCAACATCAAACAACACGGCAGTTTGCTTACCGGTCTTAAAAGAATACTGTATCACCTGTTTGCCATTTTGCGAAATGCTGGCATACTGGTCAGTACCCTCCAAAGGATTAATACCAGTCATACGTTGAGCAGTAAACTCTCCTGCTGTCAACGCCTTGAGATCGATGCGCTTAGCAGCCACACCGGAAAGGGTAAAAGCCATACAAAGAAAAATAAGGAAAACGACTTTTTTCATAAGATCATATTTAATAGCTAAAGAATACAAAATGTATAGAACTTACAAACATAGAGGCCATCACATACAGCAACAGAAGAGGCATCAGCAGCGTCTGCTGCGAGCAAAGCGCACGACAGACGCCGTCTATCCCCTGCAAGGAGCCACTGATCAAGCCGAAGACGATCGACACCGTGGTCAGCATGAAGCAAGCACTCGGAACGATGCTCGCCGAGAAACTACTGTCTGACAATGTGCCTGTGACGCTAAGAAGCACTGCCTGTGGCGGAACAGTCAACAGTAGGAGGCAGCCTATCTGTAAAATGCCGAACGAGCCTGCTGTAATCAACGCTAACTTGACGCGCCGGGGAAGAGACGGAAATCCACTCTTCACGCCCTGTGAGAGTGCTGTCAGAAGATTGCTTCCCCTCATTCCCCCAAGAGTAAAGACACCCAAGATGAGCCATAGCAAAGGCGCAGAAGCCTCACTCTCTACAAAATAGCCAAAGAACCACCTGATGCCCCGGGCACTCAACAAAGAGATAATTGATGACTGGGGCATGGCGGCAGACAATAGCCAAGAAAGGAAGATGAGTACTACCTGAGCCAAAGCTAATCCTATAGACAGCCTATAAACAAGTTGCCGCCAATGCAGTGTCCTCGTTCTATGCTTCATCGGGCTGCAAATTATCCAAATCAAGAATATGCAACTGCAAAGCCCGTACAACCAAGCGAGTCGCATTGACGCTGGTGCCCTTGCTGTCGGGGAAGAGCCGGCTTACCAATTCATTCTGACGTTTCTCAAGACTCTTAACGCCAAACGGCATACCTCTCAGCGCGGTAATCTGTTCCTTGGTATATCCCAAAGCCAAGTGGCGAAGGAAGCGCTCGTCATACTCATCAATATCGTAATCGATCAATGCTTCCTGGCGCATCAGGTCATTGTTGACACTACGCTTGAAGCGCTCCACTATCTTCTCCAAGATGGGCTGATTGAAAACAAGCCGTTTGCCATCCATCACACTCGCCACATCACCACGGGTCAGCAGCTCTCCACTCTTGAGGATGATGCCATCACAGCCAGCATCCAATGCGTCGACCCAAAGCTTCTCATTGAGAATCTCTCCGGTAAAGATCAGAACCTTCACCTCAGGATGTGCCTGCTTGGTTTCCCGACATAGTTCCACCCCCACGGTGGTAGACCCGCTAAGTCCCAAATCCAGCAACACCAGATCCGGCAACTGCTTAGCCATCAGTCTGCGATAAGACGCCTCGTCCGGAGCAGTGCCGATGATATGAGCTTCGGGAATATCATTCTTGAATATTCCTTCTGTACCTTTCAATTCCAAAGGCACATCTTCCACAATCACTACATTAAAGTCTTTCATATGCTTGTATGATTATTTTTTATTGCTAACTGGCAGCGCTCATTCATCCGACCTGGCATCACGGTCTCTATCAGAGTTCCTTCTTTGTGGACATGAGCGCTCAAGCCACAGGCTCTTTGGTTGGTCGCCTCTCCCATCTCACGCACGATCTGACGGCAAAGCAGAAAACGTACATCCGGGGTATAGGGGGTGAACAGAGCACGACAAGTTTCTTCGTCATCATGACGCTGCCTTAATAAACATTGCATCTTGAGATAGCCATCGTCAAGAGCCTTACTGACCACTGCCGGCATTTTCTTATCATTAACATCGGTCAGCAGGTCAAAGAAATAGTCCACCATCTCGTCATCCAGTCTGATGGGCGGAACCTGTCTCATAGCTTGCTGGGCCAGCACCACATAAAGATCGTGATAGTAATCCACCACTTCCGCTATGTCGTCAATGCTATCCGGCGACTCCTGCACCAACTGTCTGATACGAGAGGGATAGTACATCGTCTCATGCTTAAAAGCCGAAAGACAATTGTCAAGCACACTATTAGAGACATGCAAGCGGGCCGTTTCCAGATTCAATCTACGCAGATCGTCTTCGGCAAACTCCAGGTCATCAGCCTGTCGGAGTTGACCTTGTATTGCGTCGAGTTCAGCCTGGCGCACAGTCCGTACGATATTTGAGAGCGTGGTCAGTTGCTCCTCGCTAAGATCAAATGAGGCAAAATCGGCCAAACGGTCGATACCCTTCAGCTTCTGTTCATCAGAGAGATCAGAAGTAAGCAACTGGTTCATTTTTCTTATACGGTCAATACATGACTGGTAATCGAGCAAATGCCTGTAATAGAGGAAATAATAAGCCGGAAGGATCGTCAGCAGCAATAGCACAAGCAAGATGATGGCCACCGTCTTGTTGTTTTCACTGCGTTGCATTGTACGTACATAATCGGGCAGACTACTGTCTGCGCTGGCCTGCCGGAAGAGGCGAGTGTAGACACTATTGCTTTTTTCGTATAGCTTCCATTTGTGCAATGCCAAAGCCGCCACTGCCGTCTCGTTGCTGACATCAAGCAAAATGGCGGTATCGCACGGTGAGAGCACTGCCCGACAACTGTCTGCAAAGCGCAATGCCCGCCCATATTCTCCGCGGATGTTACAATAATAAGTACTGTCGGCATAGACAGCAGCCTGACTTTCATTGGCATAGCCCCTACGTGGGGCAGACGGTGTAGAGAACGCTGACAAAAGAGTAGTAAACAACAGCAAAAGTAAAGTGAGCGCACGACGGAATCCATAAGGCAAGCGAAAGAAAACACGCGTGCCTTTACCAAGTTCGCTCTCTGCGCCAATTGCAGCGACACTAAAGATGCGACTCATCTTCTTATACTTTTGGATGATGCCATTGCAGTTTTTCAGTCCGAAGCCATGGCCGCCGGTATACGTACGGTCAAAGATGTGACTGAGCTTATCCTCTGTCATGCCCGGCCCATTATCTTCCACACTGATTTCGACATAGTCTGGCATACCTTTAGCCTCTACTTTCACCACGCCGCCTTCATCAGAAAACTTTCTCGCATTATCGGCTATCGTGTTGATCATAAACAAAGTGAGCGTCTTGTCAGCTTTCACCTTCAAGTCTGTCGGTTTCACCTGTAGGTCAATGCCCTTGATCCGGAACGACGTACGAGACCGTTCAACCATGTCAAAGAGATCCTGCAAGTCAAAACTCTCTATCTTTAAGCTCACTTCCCCCTGGCGCATCTGTATCCATTGTGTCAGCACCGAATTATAGTCATTGATGCTGTCGGTGATCTCCATGAGATAGTCGTAGTTGCGTTTCTTCCATTCTGCATCCCTCCCCTTTTGCTGACTCTCTTTTTCCTGCTTCAACTGGTGAACGACATACACCATGCGATCAATGAAAGGCAAAATACTGTTGACAAGTTGAACCTTTGCACGGGCATCAAGATTTCTTCGCTTGTATTGCCGCAAATGCAGCTTACCGACAGCCAGTTTTTCTTTCATCTCATTGATATTCTCATTCATGAGACGATTGTGCTCCTCATTCCGGCTTTGCCAGTTTCTTAAAGGCTCCAACAAAGTGTCCAAAGAGAAGTCTCTGTCACTCTTTCTGCGTTTTGCATCAAAGACGAAAAGCAAGACGACAAAGACGAAGATCATCAGCACAACAGCAGCGAGCATAACATTAAGTTGCTGAGAGGAGTGATTGAGCTGACTGGCGCGTGCCTCGAGCTGGCGATCCTGCCGCGTTCGTTCCTGTATGTCGAGATAGATATTTCTGTTTCGGTCGCTGTTGGCTTTGTCATCAACAGCGGAATAGACCAATGACATCCGCTCACGTATGGATGCCACCAAATCCGGAGCCTGATGAACGGCCTTGATAGCCAAAGCACGTTGAAGGCAGATCAAAGCAGAGCGGTAGTCATGGATATACCAATAGCATTCTGCCAAAGTACGGTTGGCACCCGCCACCTGATACACATCACCGTATGTCGTAAAGATCTGCAAAGCCCGCAAAGCCAGATTGCCTGCTAAGAGAGAATCAGGCATGTCATCTGTGTTTAAGTACTTAAAAGCCGCCACATTATTGCGCATCAACACACGTCGCATGGCAGGATCCTGCAGATGCTCGCTGATAGACTGTAAAGTCTGAGCTTCCCAAAATGGCATATTGCAGTGCTGTGCCAATACGTATGCCTGAATCAGGTAGCCGAGCTCCGATTGGGCGATATCCTGCTTAGTACCTCCCGAAATGATCCCTCCTGCACCCACATTATAACAGTAGTTGATATACTGTGCGGTATCCTGCATCAGCTGATTCCAAGAATTCATGTCTTGAATAGCCTGTGCGGCTTGATGGTTCAGGCCGACATAATAATAATATGTGGATAAAACGATCTGAAACTCGCTTTGTGCGTACAGCAGTCTTCTTTGCTGATGGGGAGACAAGCGATACGACTCTTTCTGAAAGCGCTGTATACACCGAAGAGCCCGCTCATGATAGTCATAGAACTCTTTATTGAAAGACTCACGTTGACACAAGCGCATCAACTGCACATCAGAGATAAGTATTTCTATCTGATTGTCCGTAAGTTGCGGTACTTGTTTCAGAAGCTTCCATGCATCTTTGTATTTCATTCTTGCAATATCGATAAATGCAAGATTATTATAGGCCTCAGCAGCACCGTCACTCTGACTGTCAGCTTCATCCAAAGCCCGTCGTGCATAAACTTCCGCCGAGTCAAGATTGCGATAATGCCAAGCGTAGGACTGCTCATTGAGACGATCTATCCGTTCTTGCTTCTTTCCGGAGCAAGAATATAATACAGGCAGCAAAATAACTTGCGCCAACATCACTACCCAAAGTCTACAGACCGACTTTTTTATTGTGTTTAGCAGACAGATCATGTATTCGTATCTCTCCTTGCAAAAATACAATTATTTTTTGAAAAGAGGAAGAAAATACTGAAAATTGACTCATACCTGAAAATTATTTGCATTCTTAGCGTCTATTCTAAGTTTTTATTGCTATTTTTGCAACAACATATATAAATATGAGCATGACCAATAGTAAAATTAGAATAAAGGATATAGCAGAACGTGCAGGAGTGTCGGTGGGAACCGTGGACAGAGTTCTGCACAACAGGCCTAATGTATCACCCTCTGCCAAGACAAAGGTAGAGAAGGCTTTGGAAGAAATGCATTATCAGCCAAATATGTACGCCTCGGCGTTGGCATACAACAAGACATATACCTTTCACGTCATCATTCCGCAGCACGAGCAAATTGCCTATTGGGAGGAAATTGAAGAAGGTGTCAAGAATGCGCAAGAAGCCCGTCGTGATTTTCATATCACAGCAGAGATCCATCATTACGAGCGGTTTAATGCCAAGTCATTCAAAGAAACGACAGATGCCTGCTTACAAGCTAAGCCAGACGGTGTCGTCATCGTGCCTGCTGATTTAGAAAACACTCGTACCTTCACGGATCAGCTTCATGCCAACAACATCCCCTTTATCATGCTTGACTCGTATATGCCAGATCTGAAACCATTGTCGTTTTTCGGTCAAGACTCTTTTGCAAGCGGCTATTTTGCTGCTCGTATGCTGATGCTCATTGCTGCCAATCAGAAACAAATCGTGCTGATGAAGTTTACAAAGAATGGTCATGTCGCCAGTAAGCAGCAAGACAACCGTGAAGTGGGATTCAGGCATTATATGCATGATCACTTTCCTAACACCGATATCATCGAGTTCGAAGTGCCTTTAGACGGTTCGAGGAGTCTTTATGACAAACAGATGGAAGCCCTTTTTCAGGCTCATCCCGATATACACCACTGTATCACATTGGGATCCAAAGCCCATATCATGGGCGACTTCTTATTGCGGACCAACCGGCGTGACGTACAGATCATGGGATACGATATGGTAGGCAAAAATGCCGATTGTCTCAGGCGCGGCAGTATTTCCTTTCTCATAGCCCAGCATGCTTTTCTCCAAGGCTATTCCTGCATCGACACGCTTTTCCAGGCCATAGTCCTAAAGAAAGAAGTCAATCCCATCAATTACATGCCAATAGAATTGCTCAGCAAAGAGAATGTGGACTTTTATAGGCGTACACAACTTTAAGAAGAAAAACGTTCATATTACATATTATGAGCATGATTAACAAAACAAACGCAAAGGGATTGCTGGCATTATCACCACTCATCGTGTTTATTCTGCTCTATCTCATCTTGAGTATTGTTGCAGGAGACTTCTACAAAGTACCTATGACAGTGGTCTTTATGATTGCCAGCATCTATGCCATCGCTATTTCCGGAGGCTTTCCTCTGCGGAAACGCATCGACATATTCAGCCGAGGAGCCAGCAGCGACAATCTAATGCTGATGCTTTGGATTTATGTATTGGCCGGAGCTTTTGCCTCTTCTGCCAAGAGCATGGGAGCCATTGATGCCACTGTAGGTGCTACACTGAGCATTTTGCCCTCCAGTTTAGTCCTTCCTGGCTTGTTCGTGGCCGCATGCTTTATCTCTACTGCAATAGGCACAAGCGTTGGCACTGTTGTAGCACTTGTGCCAATAGCAGCCGGCGTCGCTCATCAGACAGGCAGCAGTCTGCCTTTGCTGACCGCCATCATCGTCGGCGGTGCCTATTTTGGCGACAACCTCTCCTTTATCTCTGACACCACAGTGGTCGCCACTCAAACCCAAGGTTGCAAGATGAGCGATAAGTTCCGCGTGAACGTGCTGATTGCCACACCTGCTGCCATACTTATGCTGATCATCTATACCTTCATGGGACAGGGAGTCGTTGCTCCGACACATGCAGCAACTGTCAACTTAGTCAAAGTGATACCCTATCTGATGGTGATCGTTCTTGCCATCACGGGTATGAATGTCATGGCAGTACTCGTCGTTGGCTCACTCGCCTGTGGCCTCATCGGCATGATCGACGGAAGTTATGATTTCTTTGGCTGGCTTATTGCTATGGGCAAAGGTATTAGCGGAATGGGAGAGTTGATCATGGTCGCCATGATGGCTGGCGGAATGTTGGAAATCATCAGAGAGAATGGAGGTATCGACTTCATCATCAACAAGTTCACCTCACACGTGCGTACCAAGCGTGGAGCCGAATTTGCGACAGCCGCCTTGGTGAGCCTTGTCAACGTCTGTACCGCCAACAATACAATTGCCATACTCACTATCGGCGACATTGCTAAGAAGTTAGGAGATCGCTTCGGTGTCGACAACAGAAAGAATGCCAGCATCCTCGACACCTTCTCCTGCACCATCCAGGGGCTGCTCCCCTATGGTGTGCAAATGCTCTTGGCTGCGGGTTTGGCAGGTTGCAGTCCAATGCTGATTCTCCCATATCTTTATTATCCTATGGCCTTAGGCATAGCGGGTATTCTTGCCATCGCTTTACGCTTCCCCAAGCAGTACTCTTAACTTGTTTGTGAAATGGATGTCATCACACGTAATTTCTTTCGACTGATTCGTTCGGGATCTCTCAATGAGCAGGAGCCGATGGAGCCGATGTCAGCCTTTAAATGGCAACGTCTGTTCCAAATGGTTCAGACTCAGCATGTGGAGACCTCTACGTTGAAGGGGATTGCCAATCATCATGAAGATGAGATGATGAATATACCTCAGGAGCTCACAGAAGCCTTGAATTCATCCACTCACCAACAGCCCAAGGCTCAGTTGAGCAACCGCTTCCTGAACTTTCGCCTGCAAAAAATCATCAACAACGAATATCATGCTATCGACACGAACATAGAAGCCGTGGAACTGTTGAGAATTATCGTCAACAATGTCTCGTCTATGCTCAACAAAGGCATCATGTTAGGCGGGCTAATACAATTAGGCAGTTTTCTCAGGACCAAGGGCGACAAGGTTGACTTCGTGAAATTGGAACGATGGCTTAGCAAACTTCACATTCGTCGCATGGCACAATTGCAGGGTAGCATGCTCATGGCCGTATTTCAGTTTGAGCAGGACGAATTGCCTTTTGTCGAGCATGTAGAACCCTCTGCCTATAAGCTCGTTATGCGATCTGTCCATCACACTGTGAACGATACTGCTGAAGAATGGCATTTCAGGCAGGGCAAGGCTGGCTTCGTGCAGAATAATTCCTCTTTACTTCGCCGTAACTTACGCCGCGGACTATGCTATGTAGTCTATGCCCCCATCGAAACAGTCAGCAATTTCTTCCATAACTTCGCCCGTTCGCTTCAGGAAATTGAAGAATAGACGATATATGACTTTGAAAGGAAAAATATAAAGAAGACATCTACTGCTCTTAATTATTTTTAATTATTAAATGATGTCATACGCGATAAGGAAACTTTTCGCTAATTTTGCAACTATGAATCGTTTCATCTTTTGCATCATGGCTCTGTTCGCATCTTTGGGCTTATATGCTCAAAACTATGTGGAATGCGAAGACACATGCAGTCACATACATGGCATTGACTTAAGTCACTATCAAGGTAATGTGTTTTGGGAGACTATTGGTACTTCCAAAATGGCCTATGTGTATCTCAAAGCGTCAGAAGGCGGAAGCCGAATAGACAGCAAATACAAACAAAACATAGACTTAGCCCATCGTTACGGTCTGAAGGTTGGGTCTTATCATTTCTATCGGCCCAACATTCCCCAAAAGACACAGCTTGAGAACTTCAAGACGCAATGTCGGCCGGGAGACCAGGATCTTATACCCATGGTAGATGTGGAAACAAGAAGTGGACTTTCTGTAGAAGCATTTCAAGACTCTCTCTTCCTCTTCCTCCATCTCATGGAAAAAGCCTACAAACAAAAGCCTCTTATCTACACAGGTGCCAACTTCTATGACCATAACCTTCTGGGAAAGTTAAGAGACTACAAAGTGATGATTGCCCAATATACCAGAAGAACTCCTGTGCTGAAAGATGGTCTCGACTACATCATGTGGCAGTACACTGGAAAAGGTCATCTCAATGGCATCAACGGATATGTCGACAAGAGCCGGTTTATGGGGAAACATAAACTTAGGGAAATCAGGTTTCGTCACCGTTAATAGAGAATCGATCGAATTTTAACGTTAAAATCTAAACATACTTTTCATTATGGCTATTATAAAATGTCCCGAATGTGGGCGACAAATCAGCGACAAAGCTCCTGCATGTCCCAACTGTGGTGTGCCCATCGCCGGTAAAATCGTAAAATGCCCTCAATGTGGTGAAATCTACTTCAAAGATCAGGAGATGTGTCCGAACTGCCATCATCTCACTCCACGGGGAGAGACATTGGTACAAGGACAGGTTGGTAACAATTCCTTTGACAATAATCGTGGCGCGCAGCCGCAGAGCAACTCAAACCGTCAGACTTTTGAAAACCAACAAAACGAGCCGAGAAGGCCACAACCTCCCACGCCACCAAAGACGAATAGCAGTTATCAAAGAGTGGAGACAAGAGATGCTCATGTCGTTTCTCCCGCATCTTCTGATCATCGTCAAAAGCCCGAAACGCCCAAGAAAAGCCATAGTGCATTGATTATAGGTTTCATTCTTGCCGTCTTGGCATGTGGCATTTGTTTCTACTTCTACAATAACAGCAAGAACTCAAAAGAAGAAGAAGCTTATGAGTTTGCCATGAAGAGCGATGATCCAACGGTCTTGCAGACTTATCTTGACACCAACCCAGATGCACCGGAAGCACACCGTGACTCTGTTGAGGCAAAACTGCAGAGCTTAAAACAGACTGACATCGATTGGACAAATGCTGTAGTCAGTGGGTCTCGTACCGCTCTGGAAGACTACCTCACCAAGCACCCAAACTCGGAGCATAAGGCTGATGCACTTCATAAGATCGATTCTTTGGATTGGATTGATGCCACAAACGGCAATTCAGAACAGTCTTATACGACTTATCTGAACGAGCATGCCAATGGCGAGCATGTCGATCAAGCTAACAATGCGCTGAAGTTGATCAAGGCCAAAACTGTGCAACCTGAGGAGAAGACAATGGTCAGTGCTGTCTTCCGTCATTTCTTCCAAGCTATCAACGCTAAGAATGAAGATGGCTTGACGGCTACCGTAGCACCTCTCATGTCCAACTTCTTGGGTAAGTCCGACGCTACCAAGGCTGATGTTGCCGTTTTCTTGAGTAAAATCTATAAAGATGACATCTCGAACATGAATTGGCACATCAACAACGACTATAAAATTAGCAAGAAGGAAGTCGGAGACGAAGAATACCAGTACAATACCACTTTCTCTGCTGTTCAGAAAGTCGACAAGACCGATGGTACTTCGACAAGCACCCGCTTCAACATCAAGGCCACTATAGGACCAGATGGTCTGATTTCCGCCATGTCTATGACAAAGATCTTGGAATAGAATCATAATATATGAATACTATACAGGGGCTATCATCTTTTTTAGGTGATAGCCCCTTTTGTTTTCTCTAATCTGCTCTGTTGCGTGGTGTAACATGTGCTCGGCCAGCTTGTCGAGGTCAATGGTTGGGGTGACGGTGGCGCAGGCGAGCCACTTGTCGTAGGCATTGTTGCCCCTGGATTTGTTTTGATAAACCTTGTAGTATTGCTGCCCCCACGCTTGGCCACTTCGATAACATCTTCACATCTTCAAAGTATTCACTGAAGTTGATATGAGTTCCTCTTTATGGTACATGAGCGAGTTTCACACTGAGAATCCTATCGAGTGGATAGTTGCTCAGATTGGTATAGTCGCCATTTCAACAGAAGAGGAACAGGGGGCTGTTGTACTGCTTGAGGTAGTAAGGAAGGACAATGAGCGAAGCTCCTGCATCTTGAAGCTCTGATAACGCAGTTCCACGGTGGTCTCCTTGCCGATGGAGTTGAAGAATTATGATTGTCCTCTCTTCCTGCTATTTCTTATTTAAAATCTTTCGCATAGCAAACTGCGTCATCCATGTGCTGGTATGGCGGATAGTTCTCAATACGCTTATATCCCAGACTTTCATATAGCCTGATGGCATAGTCCATTCTCTTGCGTGTCATAAGCACAGTTCTTCTGTATCCATGCTCCCTGGCGAAGATTTCAAGCTCACGTATCATGAGCGTGGCAATGTGATGACCACGGAATGGCGGTTGCACCCACACCCGCTTTATCTCCACATCGCCGTTGCCATGTTCCTTCAAGCCAGAGCATGCGATGGGTACATCCTCTTGGGAATAGACGATCATCGCATATTTTACATTCTTCGATTGATTACCCGGAACAAACAACTGTCTGTTCTGTGGACCACCGACAAGCTGGTTGTAGTAGTTCTCCGTTATGGCATGGAACATCTCAAACTCCATGTCATTGCCGTCTGTCCATCGTATTCTATAATTATTCATCAGTTCTTTCCAGTCATCTTTAATCGACAATAGTAGCCACCACCTTCCTAGCTCCTCCGTCATTGCGGAACTCACAGAGATAGATGCCTTGCCATGTTCCGAGGTTCAGTCGCCCATCGGTGATGGGAATGTTGATGCTTACGCCTGTTATGATGCACTTCGCATGAGCTGGCATATCGTCCGAGCCTTCAAGGACGTGACGGTAGTCCGGCATATTCTCCGGCACAAGCCTATCATAGATTGTCTCCATGTCTCCTCTTACGTCCGGATCCCAGTTCTCACATATACTTAATGCGCAGCTAGTATGTTGCACGAAAAGGCTGAGCAAACCCGTCTTCGGTAACTGCGGCAGATGCCGGAGAACCTCATCCGTTATCAGATGGAAGCCACGGGGCTGCGCCTGAAGTGTTAATTCTATTTGTTGTATCATAGGACTAAAATAGCTTCATCATTCTTTCTTGATCTCGTTATTAACGAGGTACCTCATCCATACGATACCATCCTGCTCTTTCACCGACTTGAATTGCAGACGCACTGGTTTTCGATTCTTTGGACGGCCATCAAAAGCAGCCGCCATACCCTCTCTACCGTCAATGCCATGGCCATACATCATACTAATCCCATCCAACAGTCCAAGGTCAAGCATGGAGCCATTGACATGCCCGCCACCAACGACGGCAAGACGCTCGATGCCAAACTCGCCACGGAGAATCTCCATCGCGCCTACCAAGTCTATATAGGGGCCACTGGACACTCCAGCCCCTGTTATTTCGTCATATTCAACAGGGCTTTCATCGCCAATTGTTATGTATGAGATGCCCCGTTCTTTCAAGTAGTCGAGGTAGTCCTGGCTTGCCCATTCAGAAAGAATCATGATCAAAGGCTTGCCAAACAATTCCTTCGTATGGTCATCCCACAGAAGAGTGCCAGCCGTATCGAGTCCCACAGCATATCCTTTGGCATTTTCAGCCTTGTAAACCTGCTTGCCAGCTGCCTTGTACTCACACCTGTTATCATAGAATCCGGGAAGTGCATAGTGCATTTTCAGAGTCGTCTTACCCTCAAGTGTTGAAGGACAGTTCAGATTCTCCAACGCCTCATAATAATGATTGGTATCATCAATCTGCTCGGTCATGTCACAGTCTATTCTGCCATCGAGCGATGCCATCATGTGGCAAATGGTATATGGTCTCATAGCTTTTGTACATTAGATTTCTTTGAATATCTCGTCTATCTCCTTGCGTTTCTTCTCCGGATGCGGACAGTCGGGAGCAATGTGCCCGATGGGAATGATAGCCACTGCCTCGTAACCTTCCATCGGGAACAACCGTTTGACAACCTCAACATCGTAGTTGCATACCCAGCAGGAGCCGAGTCCACAGTCAGCGGCTGCGAGGCAAAGGTGTTCCACAGCAATGCCGAGATCGATGTCGCCATGGTTCTTGTTGTCGTCTGTACGCACCCAAGCGTCGTTCATACTTTTGAAGCACAGCACAAACATCGGCACGTTGGCGAACCAGGGACGGTTGTAGCACTTGCGCACCTTCTCCTTACCCTCTTCCGAAGTAACTACCAGGAACCTCCATGGTTGGAAGTTGTGCGCCGATGGTGCCAATCGCACACAATCCATGATATACTCGATGTCTGCCTTGCTGATCGGCTCGTCCGTGTACTTGCGCACGGAGAAACGTTTTGTTGCTAATTCTTTGAATGTCATTTTACTCTTATCTTTTAAAGCACTTGTGAAATGGTCTTATGTCCGTCACTCGACTAAAATATCATCATGCGAGAGTTCTACATCTTCGTATTTTTTAACGTCATGCACGACAAAGCCATCATTGCAATCAACCAGCCGATAGACTTTACCGGCGGCACTCTTGAAGTTTCTCATGCCACTGACGATTTTATTTCATTTCTCATAATATAGGTGATATTTAATATCTATAATCAGTGTACAAAGGTACAATATTTATTGGAAATTGTAGCGGCTCTGTTCCACAAGATTGCCATCGGGGTCTATGAAATAAAGACTTCTCATGGTTATTACACAGTTCGTGGAGGCAAGTTCGTCTTCGCATTCGGCGACATCCATCTCACTATCATCTATCTCGAGGCGTTGAACATGTTAGGAGTAAAGATGCCAGCTCATGAGGTGTTTGTGTCTGTTGACTACTCCCTTAACTTAGGCGACAATCTCAATGTACTGATGAACAAACTCTTGGTGAGGTATCCACAACTCGCTGACTAAGAAGTCCAAGACACCTTAAAGTTAACATGTTGATATAAAAGTGAGCATATAAGATTGGTATATCAAACTTTATTCGTACCTTTGTGGACAAAGCAAATCTGGATACAATGATGAACTTAGCAGACACATCTCACTTGATGACTATGCGGTAATCTGGCCGGAGACTTTGATCAATGATGTACTTGATGACAATCTGCTTGATTGGAAGGCAATAGAAGACACAAAAGAGGATACGGATGAAGATTAGATAACATTATTAACAACATCAAACATAGGAGTTATTATTATGGCAACAAAAGACACAGTATTAGAAACCATGAAGCAGGCTGGCACGCCGCTCAACGCAGGAAAGATAGCAGAACTCTCAGGCCTTGACCGCAAGGAAGTGGATAAGGCGATGAAGGAGCTCAAAGCTGAGGGTGCTATTGTATCGCCCGTCCGCTGCAAATGGGAGCCCGCCCAGAAGTAACTTGACTTCTAAAAATTACCAGACCACATTTACTGCATCAGAGAGATGCTCTAAAGTGGTCTGTTGAAGGCATAGCTGTGCAATATGAAGTTATGCAACTGTAAACTTACTGATGACGCTTGTAATTTTGCGGTCCTTGTACCGCCCTTTATTTATCCAATTCAGAATAAGGAATTCCGTCCTCATCGCATTTTTCATCGGACTTCTCTTCTGAGAAAGAATTCTGGTGTAGTGGATATTTCCCGTGGGACGGATAATCGTATCTGCTTATCACCCTATAATATCTATGTTCAGCATCTTTGCAATAATACAGACCGATGTTGTCCATCGTGACCGGGATGTTGAAGTGTCTTAGTCTAGTCTTGATGCTTTCAAAGTCCTCACGCGAGAGCTTCCTCTTGAGGCGCTTGGTGATGGTAAAGTGTATCCTTGCAGGATGGATGGGTGGCGTCGTCTTTCCTTCGAGAGGTTTGCCGATGGTATCATAGAGCATGGCGCAAAGTTCGTTCAAGGCAGACGGCATGACAGTGGGTTTGGCATAAAGCACTTTTATTCTGTCTTTCTTTGTGCTGTAGAAATAGCCAATGTCGTCGATGCATATTGTGATGGGAGCTTGGACTGCCGCGATGGACTTCATCTTTTCTTGGATGAATGGAACGTACTTCTCTGCAACTCTGCCAATAAAGAGAAGTGTGCAATGAAAGAACTTCTCATCTTTGCCGTCAGGCAGGAAAAGTTCCTTTACGTCTTCAGCCACCTTATACATGTCTGATGATGCTTCTTTAGGCAACATGAAGGCTATGAAAATGTTGACCATCTCGTCTTAATAGTTTCAGTTGTGGAAGTGTGAGTCGTGGCATAGTGCCAAATAAAAACAACCTGCCGATTTAAGCATTGTCAGGAGGCTTGGCAGGTTCTTGTATTGCAAAGGTAATGGATTTTTTGTTATTATCCAAAAATTCGCCATCGTCAATTAGTCAACCACATTGTATTTAATGTGTTTGGAGAATGGAAATGGTATAATGCTTTATGCGGCATGCCTTTACTTGCCATATTCATAATCGTGTGCACAAAGGTACAGACTTTTAAGTGTGGCTGAAATACGGTAATGCCGAGACGCTTACATTGCATTGCAATTGTCTATTTAATAGTTGCCCTCATCGACAATAGGATAAAGCTCTATGAACTCTCCATTGTGGCGCTTGCCGTCATCAATGACCTCCTCTACCTTTTGGCCGATGACATCCGGCTGATGTGACCCTGGACCGGAATAGTGATTGTTCAAGTCGGTAGAAGTGGCTCCGGGGTGGATGTCGAATATCTCCAACGGCTTCTTATAGTGGTCAAATTCCCAAGCCATCGTGCTTGTCATAGTGTTCTGCCCGGCCTTGCTCGCCACGTATGCCATAGGATGCCAATAGGGACTGAAGACTGATGGTACGGTAATGTTCACGATTCTGCCGTTATTCTTCTCCAAGAGTGGTAACAGCAGTTTGGTGAGATAGAACGTGCCGACATAGTTCACCTGCAATGTGTCAATGATGTCTTCCAAAGTCTGCTCATAGCTTGGGACCGTCATGTCGCCTGATATGCCGGCGTTGTTGACGAGTAAGGACAAATCAGGATACTTCTCTACTAATTCTTTCGCAGATGCTTCTATCTCCTTATTGTCAGAGAGGTTGACATACTGCCAGCCGATGATCTCTGCTCCATCAGCTTTCAATGCCTCCATTGCTTTCAGCGCACGGTTTTCGTCTCTTGCGCCAATTATCACCTGCCACCCGGCCTTGCCAAGGTGACGTGCGATCTCATAGCCTATGCCCTTGTTGGCACCTGTCACTAATACTTTATCCATTTTCTCAGTTTACTTAAATTCTATTAATGTACTTATCAAATTCACCATCATCTCAAATCAATCGCCTATGATTGTCGCCACCACATCCTGCGCTCCGCTGTCATTGCGAAATTAGAGTTCTTTTATTCCTTTGGATAACCAATCTGACTGTTGAGCACGAAGTCGTAGTTGTCGCCAAGGCCCAACTCTTTCTTCAATGTCTCTGTGTCCATCGTCATACGGGGGACAGTGTTCAACCCAAGCGCACTGCAGGCGAGGCAGATATTTTCACTGACATAGCCAGCGTCAACAACGCCCATGCGCGTCTTTGCCTCGTAGGGCATCTGCTGCGGAAACTTATTGTGATCGCTGACCAACACAAGAGAGACCGGTGCGCTGGCGGCAAAACTCTGACGACCAGCAACGGCAGTGCGGAGGTCTTTGCTACTCACCTTTTGCAGGCTGTTGTCCTTCGGCTGATACAGATAGGCTCCATCCTGGCGGACAACATACACTTGGATGTCCTGTGCATTGATTGCCGACGGAGCTGTAATCCTGCCCTCACTCGCCCGGTTAATGCCGCAAGCCGCCCAAAGCACGGTTGAGAGTACGTCGTCGGGAATCTGCTTGTCTGCATACTCTCGTGTTGAGTGGCGGTTCTGCAAAGCCTGCATCAGTGTCACTTTGTTGTCCAGACTTGGCTTCGGCAAATGGATAGTGTCCTGTGCCTTGCATGATGTGGCAGCCATTATCATAGCCACACATGCGATTGTTAGAATGTTCTTCATCGTTATACCTCCTCAAATATCTTATCTCTTTAAATAGCCCTCTTTCGTTGTAAACTTCTTATTTAATGTGCAATAATATGGGGTTGAAGCAGTGTTCTCACGGGGTCAAAATAATGTTCTTATGGGTTCGAATCAGTGTTCCCCATATGGTAATGCTATAGAAAAAGATTGTTTGCTAAGTAGAGAACGATCTTTTTCTAGGCAGCGAACGATAGTTTGCCAGGCAGCAAAATCCGGCGTTGAAATTTGCTATATCTCTGTATAGACGTTGGTGCTGCCTATCTTCGTCTTTTGCAGGATAGGATTGTTGCCCTTTGTCATGTTCTCAAGGCATTTCCTTGCCGAATGGGCACTCAGTCCGGTGGCACGGCGATATTCTTCCACCGTTACATAACGGTTGCCGTTGGTGTTTGACGACAGACAACTCTCCAACTCTGGATTGCGCTGACTGTAATAATTGGTGTCTATCGGATGGCTGCGCCGGTCAATCTGAATGCTCTGAAACTGTCTCTGCACGGCCTCACGGAACTCCTTTGTAGGCCGGAAATCTATGCCGCCAAGCCATATGTCGTTGGCAGTTACCACCTCGTCCTCAGTCATTGTCCGCAAGAACTGTGGCTTGATGAAGAAACTGCCAATAGGAGTCTTTACCCGCTTATGATCGCCAATGAGATGAGGGATGGCATACATCAGTGCGTCAAAACACCGGGTGACATAGCCTTTGGGCAGATTCTCATACTCATGGCAGAAAGCGTCAAGCTTGTCAAGCCCTACTTCCTCACGGGCATTGGAAGAGACATAGAGCATCTTATGTCCGTTATCACCATTGAAGTTGGATGGATAAACTACCACATGCAACGGGTCTATTTTCTGTCGTGCCATTATTAGTAATCAATTTGTTTATATTCATTTGGTGATTTACTCATCACCCATAATAAACATCCCATAGTATGAGATGTTCTCATAACAGGTGGTATTTAATATCTATAATCAGCATACAAAGGTACTACATTTATCGGATATTATAGTTGCTCAGCTCCACAAGGTTGCCATCTGGGTCTCTGACATAGAGGCTCCTCATAGCTCCGTGTGCACCATGCCGCTCCACAATGCCAGTCAAGGGTTTGATACCTTTTGCCTCTAATTCGTGCTTGACGCTTTCCAAGTCGTCCTCTACGATCAAGCAAAAGTCCTGCGAACCGAAAGCCGGATAAAGGGCAGCTGGCTGGAATTCGCCCTTCTTAGCATGAATGGAAATCTTACCACCGGGAAAGTAGAGGTTATGATGGCCTTTACTTTCTCTGTGTTCCATGCTCAATGTCTCGACATAGAAATCGAGACAAGCTTGCAAATCCTGCGTTGTTATGACAAAGTGGTCTATATTCTTAATCTTCATATCTTTCTCTTTTATAGTTCTAACGTGAAGAGCGAGCCTTGGCTGCCCTCGCCTTCATAATCTGCTGGCAGAGGCATTTGGGAACAGAAAGACGAGAGGGCATCATCGGGAATGTGAATGTTCAGTTCCATGCGGAAGGAGAACGATGAGCGGTCATAGTGCAAATCCCATAGGGTATAGCCAAGAGAGTTGACCGCTGATGTTATCTCATCCTGTATCTGCCAAATATCCTCGTATTGCATGATGTTCTTTTGTTATTGGGCCATTCTGATAGGTATTCTACCCAGTGATAGCTCGCAACCTCATTATGATGTTACAAAAGTACAAAGTTTTGGCGAGAATATAGCGGCAGAATGAAAAAAACGGTATCATCAGCTGATAAGCTATCGATACCGGCCCAATACAAATAGAATTTCTTTTGTCACATTAAATGTCATGTTTAGCCATTTTATATGAGCGTAGTGTCTGGAGTGATACGCTCAGAACGATCAAAGCTATGCCAACATAGAATGAAAAGTTCAATTCCCTTCCCTCGCCAAAGAACAGAAATGCAATGATGATGCTATAGACCGGCTCGAGGTTGAACGTGATGTTTGCAGTAAAGGCTGACAAACGCCTGAGCGACTTGATAACTAACAGATATTCGCCAACGGTACAGAATAATGCCAGTGCCAGGAGCCACCATAGGTTACTGCCTTCAGGGATGACGGCTACTGGCTGGCTGGAGGGAAAGATCAGAAGATAAATCGGGATGATGGCACTTAGTACCACTACCCCACCCGTCATCTGATAGAATAAGGACGTCCGCCCACGGACATCGGCACTTTCTTTCTTATTGAACACCGCATAGAGGGCGGCAACCGCGGCAGCTGCAACTCCAATCATGATACCATAGCGGTAGCGTGCGTCAAAAGAGAAAATACAGAGAAGACCAGCGATCGTGATGAGCGAGTAAAGAATCTCAAGGCGCGAGATCTTGTGATGGAAGACCATCGGCTCGAAAATGGCGGTAAAGAAGCCTACCAATGAATAGCAGACCACGCCAATGGAGATGTTTGATGACTTGATGGAGGCGTAGAAGAGTACCCAGTGGAAACCGAGCAAAGCGCCTGTTCCGGCAAGCCGCAACAGTTTACGGAATGAGACCTTTGGCAGGCCTGTGAATACGAGGAGGAATATTGCAGCGAAGAACATACGATACCAGGCGATGTCCACCTCATTCAAGGTGACGAGCTTTCCGAAAAGTCCTGTGAAGCCCCCGAGAAGTACGGCAAGGTGAAGACTGATAAAGGCCTGCCTGCTTGATTCTTTTCTTTCTGGTATGTTCATTTGCTGCATGATTTTCTATTCTCTATTATGATATTTGAAATAATAAGTTTGCGACTACAAAGTTGTCTATTTCTGCCTTTGGGCTATCCTCTGCCGATACCTTACTTATGCGTCTTTTAGTTGTTTCTCCTCGATATTATAGAATACTATTGTAAGAATGCTCTTCTTCATAATACTTCTGTATTTTTACCGCAAAATTAATGAATTAATTGGTAAAGACAAAGAAAGGCAGCCAAATAATGACTGCCTCTGTTTTTTACATCTCATTTAACTCAATAAAATATACACGGCGCAGGCTGCCAAAAGTATTGCCATAACAGTATCTATCTGCTTTGGATAGCGGTTGAAGAAGTTATGTAGTTTTCCTCCGGCAAAGAGATAAACAAGGTTTGCACCGGGACCGGCTATCTCAAGGAGTGCAGTTACTATAAGCAGGTCAGATAATCTGTTTGAATAAGGCAATACGAATGTTGTGTATGCCATTAAGTCGAAGAGGATAATCTTTGCGTTGGTGAGCTGCACTATCATTCCTGAGAGGAATGTGCAGGTCTTGTCGCTTTCCTTTGTCTTGCCTGTACTGCGATAGATTTGCCATGCTAAATAAAGTATGTATGCGCAACCTATATATTTTAGTATTACCACATATTTACCCAACATCGCTCCGACAAGATGAGTGATGATTGCCACAATGACTGCTGCAATGGTAAAGCCCGTGAGCAGTCCGAACCACATGGCCATGGCTTTCCTCGTTCCATTCTTCATTGAGCAATGAAGCGAGAAGAGATTGGCTGGTCCGGGTGTGAAGCCTATAAGGACGATTGACAACAGGAGGGAAGGAAGTAATGTAACAGGCATTTTATATTGTTTCTTAGAATAGAGTAAGGGCATCGAGCATGTTGCCAACAAGAGTGCCGAGGACATCGTACCACTTTACCCGTGGATTCTGTATCGAATAGCCGTTCTCGCCTTTTCGATATCTAATTGGCTCTATGACTTTGCCCAACTTCATAATGATGTTACAAAAGTACGAAGTTTTGGCGAGAACATAGCAGTAGAGAGAGAAAAAGCCAGTATCATCATACTATATGCTGGTGATACCGATTAAACACAAATTGAATTTTGCTTATAAACTGGCAAATATCGTTTTATATGCGAAAGCTACAAAAACCTCCCTTGTGTAGAAGCTTCACAAGGGAGGTTGGGCGATCTATCTTAGATACTTATTGAAGAAGTCAGTGAGTTTGTCGAAGGGGATGAAGTTATGTCCGCCACCGTCGTAGAGGTCGGTATGGGTAGCACCGGGCACGGTAACAAAAAATTTGTTGTCGCCTTTGAGTTTGGCAAAGGTGTCCTTGCCCATATAGTAACTGTGGGCTTTGTCGCCGTGAACAATCATTACGGCACCTCGCAGGTCTTCGGGATGTGCTAGGATGGCATTGTTCATCCAGCCCTCCTGAGCCTGCATCTTCCATCCGCCATTGGAGTTGACCGACCGCTTGGCATAGCCGCGCTTGGTCTTGTAGTAGGCGCTGTACTGCTGCACGAAGTCGGGGGTTTTCTGCGCAATGGCCTCTTCCACGGTGAGACATCCTCCGGCCCGTTGTTCCACACCCGTTTTGTATTCCTTGGTGCGCAGGGCCGTTATCTGTTCCTTGGCTTTGTAGCGGTCGTCGGCAGTGCCTTTGTCGAAGTAGCCCCAGGCACCCACCCGTGGCATGTCGTACATGGTGCTGGCCACGGTGGCCTTAATGCGCGGGTCGTTGGCGGCGGCGTTGAGGGCAATGCCACCCCATCCGCAGATACCGATGATGCCGATGCGTGCGGCGTCCACCTCATCGAGGTTGCTCAGATAGTCAACAGCGGCCTGGAAGTCCTCGGTGTTGATGTCGAGAGAATAGACATCGCGTGGTTCGCCACTGCTCTCGCCCGTGAACGAAGGGTCGAAGGCGATGGTAAGGAATCCACGCTCGGCCATGGTCTGCGCGTAGAGGCCGCTGGCCTGTTCCTTGACGGCTCCGAAGGGACCACACACAGCGATGGCTGGGAGCTTGCCGCGGGCACCTTTGGGAGTGTACATGTCGGCCGCGAGCGTCAGGCCAAAGTGGTTGTGGAACGTAACCTTCTTGTGATCAACTTTGTCGCTGAGGGGGAACGTCTTGTCCCACTCCTCTGTCATATTCAATTTTCTGTCCATATAATGGTTGTTTGTTTCCTGTGCGCCTGCTCCGATGAATGTCGAGAGAAGGACCCATGCTGATAAAATAAATTTCTTCATATCTTGCTTGTTATTAAAACTGGTGCAAAGTTACGAAGAAAGGCCAGCACGGGGACTACCATTAATGGGGAGGAAAGTATCGATATTAAGGATTATGCGCCCGAGGAGCGTTTTTGGTACTGTGAGGGCGAGTCTCCGGTGGAATGCTTGAAGAACCGTGTGAAGTGCTGCGGATACTCGAAGCCAAGCTCTTCGGCTGTCTCTGCGATGTTCTTTCCGCTGAGCAACAGGTTCTTGGCCCTTGCGGTGACATATTGCCGGATGTAGTCCTTGGGGCTCTGTCCGAGGCACTGGCGGATAACATCGCCAAAGTAGTTGGGTGAGAGGAAGAGCTCGCTGGCACAGTATTTCACCGACGGCACACCCTTCTGCCGTTGCAGCTTTTGAGTGTAATAGTCGTCGAGCACCTGCTGGAAGCGTGTGAGGATGTCAGCGTCGCCTTTCGCCACATCTTTGAACTGCCGGGCGTAGAAGCGGCTGCAATAGTCGAGCACCAAGAGAATCATGTCTCGGACGATGTTGTCGGAGCTCTCCTCACCGCCGTGGTTGGCCAGCTCGCTGCGTAGGGTAGCCATCACGCGATTGAGCACCTCTTTCTCCTCCTCGGTAAGGAAGAGGGCCTCGTTGGCATTGTATTCGAAATAGTGGTAGGAGTCCATGCGGCGGGAGATGTCAGTACCCTGAATGAAGGCTGGGTCGAAGAGCAACACCCAACCGTAGTATTGCTGCCGTGTGCCATTGTCGGGTTTTCCGCCGAGCTGTCCCGGGGCGTAGGCCAACAACGATCCCGTCTCCTGCTCATAGTGCCCGATACCATAGTTTAGGTTGTCAGGGAAGTTCTTTTGCAGGAAGATGCCATAGACATTGAAGAGGTTGATGGTGTGACGTATCTCGCCCACCTCATCATAATGTATCACACTCACATGAGGATGGTAGGTGGGTGCCCCGATGTCGTTGGCGTAGTCGTTGACGCTGTTGATTTCCAAGTCTATTTCCATAGGTGCAAAGATAATAGGGTTCAATGTATCCTGCAACAAAAAGCCGATAATTTTGTTTCATCAACCATTATTCCCGGTCAATCTACCTATTTCAACGATAACGCCGTCGTTCCGTAATATTGGTATTTCTGCCCACTTTTTTGTTATCGTTCCTTTTATTCTTTCATCGTACCTTTGCAGCGTCGAAAAGACAAAACGACAAAAACAATAATCATTAATGCGTATGAATTCCATCAATACACCAGTGCGGCTTATTCGCGTCCTTTCCTTTGCAATGTTGTTCATGACACTGACTACCATGACAGCATGCACCCGGGATGACAATGAAGCGGACAGCGAAAGTCAAATTTTACAAAACGATAACAGCAACATGAACTCTACTCTCAAGTTGACCATCGGTCAGACAAGCTTCACAGCAACATTAGAAGACAACGCCACCGTAAAAGAACTGCAATCCCTGCTGCCCATGACACTGCAGATGGACGAACTGAACGGCAACGAAAAATATTGTTACCTATCCTCCTCACTACCTACGGCTGCCTCGCGTCCCGGCACTATCCATGCCGGCGACATCATGCTCTATGGCTCGTCGTGCATCGTGATCTTCTACAAGACTTTCTCATCCGGTTACAGCTATACCCGCATCGGTCATATCGACAATGTTGAGCAGTTGGCACAAGCAGTAGGCAGTGGTTCAGTGAGCGTGAGATTTGAGATGCAGCCTACTACCGGTATCGGCAGTGCAAAGGTAAGCGTTCACAGCACCGATGGAGCGCGCTACACCCTCAACGGGCAGAAAGCATCGGACAACTACAAGTGCATTTATATCCGAGATGGAAAGAAGTACAGGAAATAGGCTTTCTTCTTAAAAGGTGCGGTACTCAACAATTATCTGAATAATCAGCCGAACTACTTCAGCTATTGCAACAAAAGTATATAGAATCCGGGCAGAACGGGCTTACGCAATTAGCGAAGCACCGTCCGCCCGGATTATTTTTTATTACCACTGCAAGTTGTCGGAAAGAATAGGACATCTTCCGAGCTCAAAAGATGAGGCAGTTCATTGAGCCTTGATACCCAACGATTCCACCCACTGGGCAAGCTCTTCATCTGATGGTGCGTTGAGCAGTTTGCCCTCTCTCTCCATTTGATGTTGGGATACTGCTTCTTCAATTGTACGGCACTGTGGTTGATACCGCTTCCCCCGGACGTGGCAAACGGTACCACCACCTTGCCATCGAGATGTTGACTCTCAATAAAAGTATTGACTACTGTCGGTGCGAGGTCCCACCAGATGGGATAGCCGAGGAATACCACGTCGTAGGCATCAAGGCTCTTCTCCGGCGTCTTGATGGCTGGGCGCGATTTGGGATTTTTCATCTCCAGCGTACTGCGCGAGTGGTTGTTAGTCCAGTCAAGGTCAGCACTGGTATAAGGCTGTGCTGGCTCTATGGCCATCGTGTCGGCATGAGTCACTGCAGCAAGCCGCCGGGCTACGCCCTCTGTGGTGCCCGTAGCAGAGAAATATACAACGATTGCTCTTTTCATGTTCTCTTGTTTTTGATGATTCTGTGCGCAAGCGGTCAGACATAACAAGACCGATGCAGCAAATATAAATATGATTTTCTTCATAATGTGGTTGATTG
>Ga0256406_1001046_pt1 | contig 46187 bp, 31 predicted proteins | sample RumenRJG_03DNA_FD_185986 | JGI IMG/M metagenome (GOLD analysis project Ga0256406, IMG submission 185986) | Bovine rumen microbial communities from Lethbridge, Alberta, Canada - RJG_03 | ecosystem: Host-associated > Mammals > Digestive system > Stomach > Rumen | place: Canada: Alberta | collected... | reverse complement strand
AAAAGCAGTTTCACGTTGATTGCGAGGTACAAGGGTGCCGGGGATAAGACCGGCACATTTCTCACCGCGATGCTGATTTTCATGCTGATCCTATCGTACCTGACGGTGCGGAGCAAGAATCGCTGGCTCCTTCTGATCTACGCGCTGCCGGCTCTGGTGCTGAGCGTACTGTTCGGCCTCTATCCATCCCCCGGCGGAGCGGTGCTTCTTGCCGGAGGAATTCTGATGTCGGCAGCGGCGATGCGGATCGGAGAACGGTTCCAGTGGGAAAGTTTTCTTCTGATCGGCATTCCTGTTATTCTGCTGGCAGCTTTCGCAGGCAGCGGTCCGGCGGATCATCTGCTCGGCGCGCCGCAGGCGATCCGGCATCTTAGTACGGGAGCGCATGAAGCCGTGTCAGATATTGTGTATGGAACGAATCCGCTTGGAGACGGTGACCTCTCGACGGACCGGCGGAAGGAAGCCGGAGACGAGACAGCACTGACCGTAACGGCTTCTGACCCGGAACCTCTGTATTTAAGGGGATACTCCGGCGAAAGGTACACTGGAAACCGGTGGGAGGCGCTTTCTTGCGAGTCGCATTACAGGATGCGGGATCTGACCGACGCGCTCGTGAGTGCCGGATTCTCCGGTCGGAGTCAGCTTTCGAAAGCGGCGTCGCTCGCCGGTGTCCGGATTGAGGCGGAGCCGGTGACAATAGAGATCGGAAAAGCGTCAGGCCGGTACGGTTATTTTCCTTATGAATATATGAGCGGAAGCCTCCGGGGGATGAAGAACTGGAACAGCAGCTTCGTGACCGGATCCGGGTTCTCCCGGATCCGGAAATATTCGTTCGGGAGCGCGGGAAACCTGACCGGCAAATGGACGGATCTCGCCGGGAAGCTGTACTCCGCGGATGAAACGGCCGATTTTCAGAAATATGTCCGGCTGGAAAGCCATTATAATACGCAGGTGTACGACCAGTATACTTCGCTGGATGATGATACCATCCGGCGGCTCACGGCGGAGATCGGAAGCCGCGGGAATCAGGAAAAAGGCCATATCGATTACAAGACGGCGATCGGGAGAGTCTTCCGGTATTTCGATCAGAAAATCATCTATACGGATAAGCCGGAGGAAACCGGCGATCCGCTGGAATCGCTGTTCCGCTATCACAAAGGCAGCGATGTGTACTGCGCTTCGGCAGCTACGCTGATGTTCCGCTATTACGGGATTCCGGCCCGATACGTCGAAGGGTACCGGATCACCAGGAGCGACGCGGAGAAGATGATGGCCGGAGAACCGTATCGTCTCAAGCTGTCGTCGGAGCATGCATGGACTGAGATCTATGTCGACGGGCTCGGATGGGTGCCGGTGGAGGTGCTTCAGAAATACCGGAAAGAGATGCCGGAGGCGGATCTTTCCCGCGGCGCGGAGACGGACAGCGGAACCAATCCGTTCAGCCAGCCGGAGTCCGGCGGCAGCGGATCGGTTCAGACGGAGAAAAACAATGACTCGTCGTTCCCGTGGCGGCGTGCTGCCGGAATCCTGCTGATCATCCTTATGGCAGCGGCGGCCGTGTATGCGGCCGTGCGGATCAGCGGAAGAGTCCGGAAGCGGCTCCGGTGGAACCGGGCGTTCCGGCAGCCGGATGCGAAAAAAGCGCTTCTGGCGATGTATGATTATTCGGTCCGGGAGGAAATCGGACTGCCGGACGATCTGAGTCAGATCGGGCTGGCAGCGGCATACAGCCGGCAGAATTTCGGAGAAGAGGAGCGGACACAGTTTCTGGATTATTTAAAGAATGAAAAGAAATCACGGAAAAAGCGAAAGAAGAATACTTAGCCTTCTGGTGATTCTGGTGCTGGCAGGAGCGCTTACCGGCGGCGCGGTTTTTCTGAGCGGGCAGGCGCCGCTGCCGCCTTCCGGGAAAGTGGAGGCGCTGGATACGGGCCGGTCAGACGGGATTGTGACCGGCAGCGGGTATTCGGTGCGGGACCGGACGGCGGCCCGGACGGCGGAGAGTGGCACTGCGAAGGTGAAGAGCCGGACGGTCAGGGCCGCGCGGAAAAGCGCGGCCTGGGAGAAGGCGGCGCCGAAGGCTGACGGATCGGGCGGCCGCGGTGATTCCGGGAAGCCTTCCGATCATTCGGACTCCGATTCCACCGAAAAACGTAATGAGAATGTTCCGGATTCGAAGGAAACGGGACCGAAGATCATCACTAGCATTTCGGATGGAGAAGTCATCCGGGGAAATGTGCTGAACTTCTCGGTTCAGGGGAAAGATGAGAACGGGTATTCGCTGACGAAAACCCACTGGACCGTCTTGCTGAACGGCGTGCGGATGGTCAGTACCGGCGACAATTATAAAGGGCTCTACACGCGCCGGATCGGTGATACTTCGCCCGCCCTGAACGACGGAAAGAACACCGTGTCGATCACGCTTCAAACCGATTCCGGAAAGACCGCTTCTGTAACGATGACGATCCGGATGGATAGCTTGGGATCGGCGGCTGCCGCCGGCACGATGACAATCCGCACCACGGCTTCAGCCGTCGGTCTTGGAACGGTCGTACCGGGGCGAAAAGTAAAAATCTATTCCGGAGAGAAGCTGTCGGATGTTGTACGGCGGTATTTCGAAGAGAGCGGAGTCAGCTATACGATGAAGAACGGATACCTTTCGAGGATCCGTATTTCCACAAGCGGGATATCCTCTGATATCCGCAAAGAGTATGATCCGCCTTCGGATTCCCTCGGAGAGAAAGATATCGGACCGTCTTCCGGCTGGAAATATGAGCTGAACGGCACCAGAAATCTGAGCGGCCTGTCCTCCGTTGAAGCAGAGGATGGGGACGATATGGAGATCTATTATACAGTGGATATTGACGGATAGTAACTGGGAGAGTGACAGCGTGAGAACACATCAATATAAGATAATAAAAAGAATACTGGTCTTTCTGACTGCGGCGCTGGTTCTAAGCCTCGTGCCGGTCTTCGGAGAAGATTCCGGCATGAACCGGATTGTCGATTCGAATCACGCGCAGCTCATGTGGACGGCAGCTTCTGGTACTAGTTCTGCTCCGGCAACACCGCCGATTCTCTACGACGGAAATCTTTACACGGCAGCGGGGAGTCATCTCGTGAAAATCGATGCGCAGACCGGAAAGTGCGAAAACTGCTCGGATTTCGAAGGCACGACTTACGTTGCGACCAATCCGATCCCGATTCTGCATGCGGACGGAAAATTCTTTGTATCGACGAAGGTTTCCAATACGTATCAGATCGAAGCCGTATCGGATGATCTTACCGGCGGCTGGAAAATGGATAAGGCGGTGAGCGGTCAGCTGATCTCGCCGGTCATCTATCATGACGGTAAGGTGTACAGCGGCTCCTGGTCCGGTGAAAAAGCAGATGGAAGTTATTTCTGCCTCGACGCATCGGACGGAAGCACTGAGTGGACGTTCACACCGTCTTCGGATTCGAAGGAAAAAGTGACGCCGCGCGGATTCTACTGGGCCGGCGCATATGTAACAGATAATTATCTTGCGGTCGGAAGTGACGACGGATGCAGTAATGACGATACTGATGATTCGGCGAGCGGGAGTGATGGCAGTGCGATCCTCTACATCCTGAATCCGAAGACTGGAGAACTTCTGGACGAGCTCACCGGAGTGAAGGGCGATATCCGCTCGACTGTCGTGTATAATGACGGCTATTTATATTTTGTGACGAAAGGTAATTATCTGTACCGCGTTCCGGTGAGTGACAGCGGCGAGCTCGGGACGGCCGAGAGGCTGAATCTCGGCGGTGCGATGACCGGCACGCCTGTGATCCGCAACGGCAGGCTTTACATCGGCGTCAGCGGCTCCGATCAGTCGGCACAGCTGTCGATCGACGGAGGGCATCGCTTCGTCGCAATCGATCTCGGTAAATTCAGCAGCGCCGCCAAAGATGCGGCGGAGGCGTCGGATACCGCCGCGGAAATCGAGGCTTCCAGTGAAGCCATTTCGGCGCAGCACGAGACGCCGGGGTATCCGCAGGTAACGGCCTCGGACGGCGGGACGGATGCCGACGGAAATCCGGTATTCTATTTTACCCTGAACGCGAAGCCGGGCGGCATCTACTGCTTTATCGATGACGGCACGGCGGAAGGAAAGTTCAGGACGATTTACGAACCGCCGGAATCGATGGCCGATTACTGCCTCAGCACCGTCACCGTCGGCAGCGACGGAACGCTGTATTACAAAAATGACAGCGAGAATGTTTTCGCGGTTGGATATAGCAGCGCATATGCGGAGAAGATTTCAGTTCAGTCCGGAAGCGCGGAAGCAAAATGGAGCGAGCCGTTCAAACCGTATCATACGGATTACGATCTGACGGTGAACAGAAGCGAAGCGGAGATCTCGGTAGAGCTGCCGGCGGGTCAGAGCGCAGAGATCCGGAAAGGCGATGAGAAAATCCCGGACGGAAAGATCGCGGTGACCACGTCGCCCGAGACTGTGAAGGTCATCGTGACCGGTAAAGATGGTTCTGATAAGAGGACGTATAATCTCAATATCCGTTCGAGCGGGGCTTCGGCAGCGCTTTCGGATCTTCGGGTCTCTCACAGCAATACGGAGAACCAGAGCCTGATATCGCTGAACCAGAGCAGCAGCGTTTACTACACCGACTGGACGGAGTATCCTGCGGATTACGATGGAGGCCTGTTCTACCGGGTCTGGCCGGAAGCCGCGGATAACGGGACGGTCAAAGTGACCGCCGGAACAAACATTGAATCCGTAAAGCAGAGCAGCACGAACCCGGGAATGTATCTGGTCTATCTGAAGGACCCGGATCAGAACGGGGTCGTGAAAATCAAAGTGACTTCAGAGAACGGAAGTAATACGAAGAGCTATTCACTGATCCTGAACCGGACAATTGAAGAAGCATCCGTAAGCAGTCTTCCGGATGCGACTTACAGCGGAAAGGCGATTCACCCGTCGGTTCAGGTCAGCTGGTATGGCGTCAGCCTCTCGAAAGGTACAGATTACACGGTAAGTTACGGCAGCAATAAGAACATCGGAAAAGGTACGGTGACCGTTACCGGCGCCGGAAAGTTCCGGGGCACGTTCAAAAAAACATTCTGTATATTGCCGAAGAAGACGTCGATCCGGAAGCTGGCCGCCAGCAAGCGTCAGCTGACTGTTAAATACGCGAAAGTCAGCGGCGGGTGCCGGTACCAGACCGGATACCGGAAAAACGGCTCAAAGACCTGGAAATACACGACTTCGTCATCCAATCATGTCAGCATAAAGAAGTTAACCAATAAAAAATATTATTACATCAGAGTCCGGGCATACAAAACCGTCTCCGGAAAGAAATATTACGGAGCCTGGTCTGCCGCAAAGAAGGTCAAAATCAGATAGTCCGGTTCTTTCGGACAATCCCGCGCGGTACAGCGTGTTATGATAGATGTAAAGAGAATTACGTAATGGGAAAGGAGAAAAGAATGAGAAACATCAAGCGAAGACTGATTCTGCTGGCCCTGACACTGACCGTTCTGCTGGTGCCGACCGCAGTGTCGGCGGGCACAGCGGATGATTCGGTCAGCGTCCGGGTGACTGCGGCGATGCCGGGCACCTATTACATGGTCGATCAGCAGATCACGGCGACCGGCGACCTGGTGGAGAAGTACTACCCGGAGCTCGCGAAGTACGAGCCGGAAAAAGGAGTATCCGCGGCCGACGTGCTGGTGGCTGCGCATCTTGCGAAGTACGGAAATACCGACTCACTGAAGCTGTCTTATAACAAGACTTACGGGTCGGTCAGCATGGACGGGATTTTCGGTCATATAACAATCAAATGTTTTTATTATCCGAACAACACCAGCGTCTTTGACACGGTCAACCAGTATGTCGTCAGTGATGGAGACCGTATGTTCTTCGGCGTGTACGGAGATAATGATTCCGGTGTCATGTATGATTATTTCACGGAAGAAAACGTGAAGGGAACAGCCGGAAAGCCGGTTCGCCTGGAAGTCCGCGCGGACGAGTGGGGAAATATTCACGAGCCGACGAATGTCACGATCTATTCAATCGACAAGACGACTGGAAAGCTGACCGAAGTGCCGTCGGTATATAAAGACGGAGCGTTCGAAGTGACCTTCGATCAGGCCGGCACGTACACGCTGGTGGCCGGAGGCACCTGCGACGGAAATAATGGAGCAGGTCAGAAACTGGTCGGCTGGCCGGTAACGGTAGACGTGGCAGCTGCAGATAAGAACAATACAAGTAATACCGACAATAACAATAAGGACAATGGCTCCTCGAATCACACGAAGAACGTCTCCGGAAAAACAGACAGCGGCAGCTCTTCCGGATCCGGAACTTCCGCCAGCTCCAAGGCAGACAAGAGCAGCGATGTCGAGATCGTCAAAACCGGCGATCAAAACGGCTCCTGGTTAGTTGTCTATGCTGCAGCCGGCCTCGGAGCGGCAGTGATTCTCGCAGTGCTCCTGCGGCACAAGCGGAGCGAAGCGGAGTAGCTGTTTCATTTCAGGAAGGAGATATCGATGAGCCGGAGTGCGAAGCGGGGGATCGCTGTATGGATCGGGCTGATGATCCTTATGGCCGTCCTGTACGCTGCCTTCAATCCGGGAACAGCGCGGGGCGACAAAGCCTATACACTGAAAGTCACCGGCCCGGATGGAAGCACAACCGAATATAAGGCCGTGACCGGCAGCGAATACCTGAAAAGCGCGCTGGACGAGCTCGCTGAGGCGCAGGACTTTTCCTATGACGGAAAGGAAGGTGATCCGGGCTTTATGATCGAGACGGTCAACGGCGTTACTGCGAATTACCGCCGCGATCACGCCTACTGGGCGATCTACGATAACGGAAAATACGCGAGCCGGGGTGTTTCGACACTCCCGGTCCGAGACAGTCATACTTATCTTTTGAAGTATACTGAGGACAGAGAATGAATGAAAGAGGTTCCAGAACAGCGAGAATAGCCAGGATTGCGCTGATGACCGCGATGATCGAAGTCGCGAAGATCGCGCTGCAGTCGATACCGAACGTCGAACTGGTGACGTTTCTGTTTATCATTTTTACAATCTGGTTCGGTAAGGAAACCTACATTGTTTCCTTTCTTTTTGTCGGAATGGAATGCCTGATCTGGGGAATGGGAACATGGGTCTTTATGTATCTCTACATCTGGCCGGTTCTGATCACCGTGACCCGCCGGATGCCGAGGCGGGATTCTCCATTGCCGTACAGTATTGCTGCGGGAATTTTCGGCCTTCTGTTCGGGGCACTTTCCGCGCTGACTTATCTCGTGATTGGAGGTCCTTCAATGGCTCTTTCGTGGTGGATTTCCGGGATACCGTATGATATCCTGCATGGAATCAGCAATTTCGTGGTCTGTTATGTGCTGTTCCGACCATCCAGCCGGGCCATACAGAAGAGTTTACATATATAAATTATCGTATTTTTGCAGGGCGGCTCATGTGCCGAAAGAAGCGGATTTCAAACAAAACTGTCCACATGTGGAAAACTTTTGTTCGCAGTACTCCGCACACTAATGGCTTTCGCAGAAGCCGTAAATATGGTATGATTTTCCCATGAATCAGGACAAACAGGACATCAGGAGAATGAAAGCAGAGAGAATCGCCGGCGAAGCGCTCCGTGCATCGAGAGATCAGATTGCATCGGCTATGCGTTTTATGGATCCGGCGGTTTTTGCGTTAAAAGGACGTGTGGCCGAATCCGGATTCCGGACTGACGGAACAATCCTTTATTACGATCCGGCTGATGTGATCCGGAGATGCCGACGCGGTTTAAGTCATCTGAGCCACGATTACCTGCATGTGCTGATGCACTGCATTTTCCGGCACATTTCGGTGAAGCGGGATGTGAATGAGGCGAACTGGAATCTCGCGGCGGATATCGCGGCCGAAGACGTGATCCTCTCGTTCGGGATGGATACATTTCTGACGGACGTGGCGTCCGGCCGGAAAGAAGTGCTGGAACGCCTCCGGAAGGAAGTCGGCAGCATTACAGCGGAGCGGGTCTACCGGTATTTCGGCGAGAAGGAGAACGAACTGTCCGCCGCAGAGCGGGAGCGTTTGTCCGGGCTGTTCACGGTGGATGATCATTCGGGATGGTATCAGCGGCAGGCTCAATCCGTATTTCAAACGGACCGGAAAGATGAAGGAGAGTCCGGTGAAGACGGCCTGATCACTATGGAAGAATCTTCCGAGGATCCGGACGGGAAAGGAAAAAACAGCAAGGCTGAGCCGGACTGGGACCGGATCAGTCAGATGATTCAGACCTCGATCGAAACCGGCGGCGAACAGTACGGCGCAGATCCCGGCACAATGCTTTCCGCACTGCATCTCCGGCAGCGGAAGAAAATCGATTACGGTGATTTTCTCCGCCGCTTTGCGCTGCGGAAAGAAACGATGAAAGTCGACGACAGCGCGTTCGATTATATCTTCTACACGTACGGTCTGGAACTGTACGGTGACACGCCGCTGATCGAGCCGCTGGAGTATAGTGACGAGAAACAGGTCCGGGACTTCGTGATCGTCATCGATACTTCGGCGTCAACAGAGGGCGAGTTGGTGACCTCGTTTGTAGAGCAGACATTTGAGATCCTTCAGGAGAGTCCGGAGATCGGCCGGAAGTTCAATATTCACGTGATCCAGTGCGATGCGGCGATTCAGGATGACACCGTGCTCCGGACGAAGGAAGATGTGAAGTGGTATATCAGCGGATTGAAGATCCGGGGATTCGGCGGAACGGACTTTCGTACGGCGTTCCGGTATGTGAATGATCTGATCGTTCAGGGTACCCTGAGCGACCTGAAAGGCCTGATCTATTTTACCGACGGGCAGGGGATTTATCCGAAGTCGCCGCCGCCATATGACACGGTTTTTGTTTTTGCAGACGATGACAGTGCGGATGCGGCAAAAGTGCCGCCCTGGGCGATGAAAGCAGTTTTTAATGAGGTGCAGTAATGAATATCAGACAGGCAAAAGAACAGGTAAAATATGCGGTGACCGCCTATCTCAGCAAAGATTCCTACGGAGAGTACCGGATCCCGATTGAACGCCAGCGTCCGGTGTTCCTGATGGGACCGCCGGGCGTCGGAAAGACGGAGATCATGTCGCAGATTGCGGATGAGATGGGTATCGCGCTCGTTTCCTATTCGATGACGCATCACACGAGACAGAGCGCGCTAGGCCTTCCTTTTATCTCAGAGAAGAATTACGACGGTGCCGTGTGCCGCACGACCGAGTACACGATGAGTGAGATCATCGCTAGTGTGTATGACGTGATGGAGGCGACCGGCAAACGAGAGGGAATCCTGTTTCTGGACGAGATCAACTGCATTTCGGAGACACTGGCACCGTCGATGCTGCAGTTTCTCCAGTTCAAGACGTTCGGACGGCACCGGGTGCCGGACGGATGGGTCATTGTCACCGCGGGAAATCCGCCGGAATACAACAGTTCGGTCCGGGATTTCGACCTCGCGACGATGGACCGCCTGAAGCGGATCGATGTGGAGCCGGATTATAAAGTGTGGCGGGAGTACGCGGAGAACGAAGGCATTCATTCGGCGGTGCTGACGTATCTGGACATCCGGAAAGACGATTTCTATTCGGTTCAGATGACGGTGGACGGCCGGGAATTTGTGACGGCCAGGGGCTGGGTCGATCTATCGGAGATGATGCAGCTCTACGAACTGAACCAGATCCCGGTCACGAAAGAACTGATCAGCCAGTACGTCCACGATGACCGGATCGCTCGGGACTTCTCGGCGTACTATGATCTTTTCTATCGCTTCCGGAACGAATACGACATTAAAGGGATTCTCAGCGGCAGGATCAAAAAGGAAACGGTCGAACGGGCATCCGATTCCGCTTTTGATGAACGGCTGACCGTCATCCGGCTGATCACGGACTCGCTGATGCATGATTTCCGGGAAGTCTCCGATGACGGCCGCGGCCTGAAGCAGATTCTGAACCGGATCAAAAGCAGAAACCGCGAGCTGGCGGACGGGACGAGAGAAGAAGCGGTGCAGATTCTGGATGACCTCTGCGAGGAACAGCGCGAGGAGGTCAATAAAGATAAAGCGGCCCGCTCGATCTCTTCATCGAAGATCCGCGTAAGCCACGGCGTATCCGCGATGCTGTCTGAGATCGCCGGAGAACTTCAGAAAGCCGGGGCGTCCGAATCCAATGTCGATGTGATCCGCAGGTATCTGGCTGCCCGTCAGGCGGAGCGGAAGGAACGCGCCGGGCGCGCCGGAGAGCGCCTTTCGAACGCATTTCATTTTATCGAATCGGCATATGGAGACAACGAAATGCTGATTTTTGTAACAACGCTGACGGAGAACCGGAGCAGCGCGGAATTCATAGCGACGTACGGATCGAAAGAATATAAGAAATACAACAAAAACCTTCTCTTGTATGAGAGAGAGCAGGATCTGATGGATAAGATTCAGGAGATGGATGAGTAATGCCGACACTTATGCTTCGTGAGAGTCTGATAAGTTACGATGGGACGGCCCGCCACTACACGGTGCCGTCTTACATCCGGAATATTGCGGACCGCGCGTTCTTCGACACGGCGACGCTTCAGCGTCTGACGCTGCCGGGCCGGATGGATCGGATCGGGGATGAAGCGTTCCGGTCCTGCTTTAACATGAAACGGATCGATCTTCCCGCGGAAGCGGAGACGGTCGGCAGCGATTTGTTCCGGGACTGCCGGAGCCTGACTGAAGTGTCGCTTCCGGCCGGAACGGTTTCGATCGGGTACGGCATGTTTCAGAACTGCATCTCTCTCCGGTCGCTGGCGATCCCGGATACGGTCGGGTCGATCGAACCGGGCGGGCTTTCCGGCTGCGAGGGTCTCAGAGAACTGTATATATCGCCGGAACGGCTGGAACTGCTGCCGGTGAAATACCTTTCGACCGCGCTGATCACATATATGGAGAATCACACTTCGGACGGCGGCAGCCGGCGGGTCGACGGATTTGCCGAAAAAATCGGGCTGCCGATCGCCGAACAGGCGGTCGAAGAGAACCGGCGTAACGCGGTCCTGTATCTTTTTGACCACAGCCTGATTCAGGCAGCGGATATACCGCGGCTTCTCGAGCGCGCGGACCGGAGCGGTAATACGGAGATCGCCGCGATCCTGCTCGAAAACAGTCAGCCGGAAGAAGGGGAAGCGATGTTGGACTGGGATCCTTTCGCTGATCTGTAAAAAGTTCTAGACAAAGAAACGCGTCTATGATAATATTGACGTGCTGATTTTACTACCTCGGCTTCAGCGATGCGCTGCTCCGGCGATCGCGATGCGGAGGTGAATTTATGAAAAGGAGAAATATCAATGCTTACGAAAGAAATCAAGACAAAGATCATCGACGAGTACAAGACGCACGAGGGAGACACCGGTTCCCCTGAGGTTCAGGTAGCGATCCTGACCTACAGAATCAATGACCTGAATGAGCACCTCAAGGTTCATCCGAAGGACTTCCATTCGAGAAGAGGTCTTCTGAAGATGGTAGGTCAGAGAAGGAACCTTCTGAAGTATCTGAGAAATGTTGACATCGAGAGATACAGATCTCTGATTGCCCGTCTCGGACTCAGAAAATAGTTTAGCTAAAGAGCGGGAGAATATCCTCCCGCTTTATTTTTACGTTAACACCAAGTTCGCAGACAGCGGTCAGAGGATTCCGACCGTTTGCGATGCCGAATGAACGGCCGGCGAGAGGTCATTCGGCAGCAGAGCCGGCAGCATTTAGACGAAAATCCCAAAGGTTAAGAAGATGATTAACAGGAAGGAGTTGTTAATTCAATGGGAAGATTTACTGATTACAGAACATTTCAGACTGCACTGGGCGGCCGGCTTCTGCAGTTCGAAATCGGAAAGGTGTGCGAACAGGCCAACGGACAGGTAACGGTACGTTACGGAGACACCGTGGTCAACTGCACTGCGACGGCATCGAAGGAGCCGAGACAGGACGTGGACTTTTTCCCGCTGAGCTGCGATTACGAAGAGAAGATGTACAGCGTCGGCAAGATCCCGGGCGGATATATCAAGAGAGAAGGAAAGCCGGGCGAGAAGGCGATTCTGACTTCGCGTCTGATTGACCGTCCGCTGCGTCCGCTGTTCCCGAAGGGCTTCAGAAATGACGTCGTCGTTGTGGCCAGCACATGGAGTGTCGACCATGACTGCTCTCCGGAGATCGCGGCAATGCTGGGCTCCTCAGTTGCGCTGGCGACTTCGGATATTCCGTGGGACGGCCCGACTGCAGCGGTTGTCGTCGGAAGAGTCGACGGCGAGCTGATCATCAACCCGACTTATGAACAGCGCATGGCATCTGATATCAACCTGACGGTATCCGGAACGAAGGATGCGATCATGATGGTCGAGGCCGGCGCGAAGGAAGTGCCGGAGATGGAGATGCTGGACGCGATCATGTTCGGTCATAAGGAAATCCGGAAGCTCTGCGAGTTCATCGAAGAGATCGTGGCGGAAGTCGGTAAGCCGAAGATGGAGTACAAGGTCTTCAAGGCGTCGGATGAGGTTGACGCGGCGGTCCGCGAGTATGCGACGGACAAGATGATCGCGGCGATCAAGACGGTTGAGAAGCAGGAACGTCTCGACAACATGGACGCGGTAGAGAAGGAGACACAGGAGCATTTCGAGGAGATCTTCCCGGAAGGCGAGAAGGAAGTTGCCGAAGTTCTTTACAATATTAAGAAGGAGAACGTCCGCAAGATGATCCTTGATGACGGAATCCGCCCGGACAACCGGAAGCTGACGGAGATCCGCCCGCTCTGGTCGGAGACGGGACTTCTGCCGAGAGCTCATGGTTCCGGCCTGTTCAAGAGAGGCCAGACTCAGGTTCTGTCGGTTGCGACGCTCGCTCCGACCAGCGAAGCGCAGAATCTGGACAGTATTGACATCGACCGGACGACGAAGAGATATATGCACCAGTACAACTTCCCGGGATACTGCACCGGTGAAGCAAAGACCAGCCGCGGTCCGGGCAGACGTGAGATTGGACATGGCGCGCTGGCGGAAAGAGCGCTCCTGCCGGTTATCCCGAGCGAGGAGGAGTTCCCGTATGCGATTCGTGTAGTGTCGGAGGTTCTTTCATCGAACGGTTCGTCCTCGATGGCATCGACCTGCGGTTCCTGCCTGGCACTGATGGACGCCGGCGTTCCGATCAAGAAGCCTGTATCCGGCATTGCGATGGGCCTTATTGAAGGCATCAATGAAGACGGAAGCAGCCGTTATGCAATTCTAAGCGATATCCAGGGAATGGAAGACTTCCTCGGAGACATGGACTTCAAGGTCACCGGAACTCCGGACGGCGTTACTGCGCTTCAGATGGATATCAAGGTTCACGGACTTTCCAGAGAAATTCTCGAGCAGGCGCTGAATCAGGCGAAGGAAGGCCGTGCGAAGATCCTCGAGAACATGCTCGAAGAGCTGCCGGCAACTAGGAAGGAGCTGTCGCCGTATGCGCCGAGAGTGATCTTCATGCGTGTGAATCCGGACAAGGTCAGACTGGTCATCGGACCGGGAGGAAAGACGGTCAACCGGATCGTCGAAGAGACCGGCGTCAAGATTGACATTTCGGACGACGAGGTCGGCAAGATCTGCATCTACAGTGACGACATGGCCAGCGCAGAAGCGGCGAAGAAGGAGATCGAGCTGATCACGAAGGACGTGAAGGTCGGAGAGACTTACGTCGGAACTGTTAAGCGGATCATGAACTTCGGTGCATTCATCGAAATTCTTCCGGGTAAGGAAGGTCTGCTGCACATCTCGAAGATGGCAAATCACCGGGTTGCGAAGGTTGAGGATGTCATGAATATCGGCGACAAGGTTGAGGTCAAGGTAACCGAGATCGACAATCAGAACCGGATCAACCTTTCCCGCAAGGAACTGGTGAAAGACTGATTGCCGGGATTCGGATGCGGCAGGCCGCGAAGCTGGCTTGCTTGTAATCCGGCCGGCGTTATGTTAAAGTAAATAATATGACTTTTAGCTGCAAACGGCAGGGAAAGGAGTGTACGATGCCTCATCAATTAAAGACGTCCCATCATTTCATAATCGCTGCACTGTTTGCAGCTTTTATTTTACTTATCGGGGCGGTTCCGGCTGAAGCGGACAGCGGATATACGACAGAAGCCTTTAACGTCAATGTCAAAGTCCTCGAGAATTACTCGTTCGAGTACACGGACGAAATCACGGTGGATTTCGGAAGCACCCCGCACCACGGAATCTATCTGTATATCCCGATGGATCCTTCGTACCGGATCCGGAACCTCACTGCGGATGGCTATGAATACGAAGTAGACAGTGATTCCGGGAACCGGGTGATCCGGATCGGATCGGAAGATTACACCGTGACCGGACGGCAGACTTATAAGATTCACTATACGATACAGGGTGTTCAGGACAATAATCCGAAGAAGGATTTCATGAACATTGATGTGATTCCGACCGGCTGGGAGACCTCGATCAGCCACGCGGAGGTGAACGTTTCTCTTCCGGTGGGATTCAAATATTCGAATCTGAAGCATTATGTCGGATCTTACGGCAGCACGGAACAGAATGTTGGGACCTGGAAGAGCGGGTCAAACCGGATCACCTTTACCGGGGAGAATCTGCCGCAGGGCGCCGGCGTTACAATTTCGGCGGATCTGCCGGAGGGCACATGGAAAGATGCGCTCAACTACAACTGGCTACGGTGTCTGGTGTTCGGCGTGATCCTGGCCGGTCTCCTGCTTCTGGTCTTTCTCCGGATCCGTCCGGGAAAGAGCCCGGAGGTTATCGAGACGGTCGAGTTCTATCCGCCGGATGGAATTTCACCGATCGAGACCGGCTATATGATTGACGGGAATGTCGATGACAAAGATATCACCGCGGCGTTTTTCTATCTGGCCGATAAGGGTTATATCAAAATCAACGAGTACAAGAAGAACGCATTTGAATTCACGCGGACCGGCAATCTGGGCGAAGAAGAGCGGGAGCCGATCCGCCGGTTCTATAAAGGCCTGTTTGGAAATACGGCTTTCACGGATTATAACAGTGTACCGGAGAAGAAAAGAAAGGCGCGGGCAAACCGGATCGGATCCCGAATGGGTACAACCTACCGGGACATCCCGGATCTGGTGGAAGACGAATTCTCAGGGGAGCATTCGCTGTACACGAAGAAGTCCCAGTTCGCGGACCGCCTCGGCAAATTCATCTATTTTTTGGTCACGGCGTTTACAGCGATGGCCAACCTGTGCATCAACACGACGTGGTCGCTCACTGTCGATATTGTTTTCAGCGTTGTGATTGGCGCGATCTTTCTGCTGCTCGCCATCGGTATGTGCTGGACCTTTTACTACAGGAAGAGCCGGCGCGGATCTAATACGACGATGCGGTATACAATGCTGATCGCGGTCTACGCATTGTGCGCGTATCTCTATATTCATCTGTTCTGTCTGGATTCGTCATTCGGTTACCATGACGGCCGGATTACCGCGATCCTGATCGGATTCTTCGCGGCCGGTCCGGTGCTCCTTCTCGGCATGCTTTCGAGAAGCGAGTGGAGTGCAGCGATGTACGGAAGAATTCTGGGCTTCCGGAATTTCATCCAGACGGCAGAGATCGAGAAGCTGGAGATGTTAGTAGAAGAGAATCCGTCCTATTTCTTTAATATTCTGCCGTATGCCTACGTGTTCGGACTGACCAAGAAATGGGCATCCAGGTTCGAAAGCATTCCGGTAGAGCAGCCGGACTGGTATGATTCATACAGCGGCGGACAGGTCAATTACTTCGATGTCGTGGCGATGAATTCAATGCTGGAGCACGTGACGAACAGCGTGAATGATACAATTCATGAAGCAATCAGGAACAGTCGGGACACCGGCGGAAGCGGCGGCGGTTTCTCCGGGTCCGGCGGAGGCGGCGGTTTCTCCGGCGGGGGATTCGGCGGCGGAGGCGGCGGAAGCTGGTAGAGCGATTGTAACAAGGAAGGTTCGGAATGCCTTTTGCATCAGATGGTCGGTTCAGGTCATCCGGCCCGGTGCGGAAGGATGGAAATGAAAGGAGAACGACTATGGGATTTCTAATCATTGTATTATTGATTATCGTGGCGCTGATTGCGGTCTGGTGCGTCAGTGCATATAATGGCTTTATCCGGGAGAGCAACAGCATCGAGGAAGCGTATTCCACGATGGATGTGTACCTGAAGAAGAGATATGACCTGATCCCGAATCTGGTCGAAACCGTGAAGGGATATGCGAAGCACGAATCCGAGACACTTTTGTCGGTCGTAGCGGCCCGGAACGCGGTTGCTGCTGCCGCTACCCAGTCGGAGAAACTGGCTGGAGAGGCACAGCTGACAAAGTCGCTGAAGTCACTGAATGTGGTGGCGGAGTCCTATCCGGAAATGAAGGCAAATTCGAATTTTCAGGAGCTGATGAGACAGCTTCAGTCGGTAGAGAATGACATCACAAACGCGAGAAAGTACTACAACGGATGCGTCAAGAAGTACAACATCCGCCTTCAGTCGTTCCCGTCCAGCGTGATCGGCGGGATGTTCCATTTTGAGAAAAAGAATTTGTTCGAAATTTCGGACGTGGCCGAGCGGGACAATGTCAAGGTAGAATTCTGAAGAGATGATCCGTTTATTTGAGGAGGGTTTTACCCAGAACAGAGAACTGTCATGGCTCCGGTTTAACGAGCGCTGTCTGGATGAAGCAGCGGACGAGACGGTGCCGACGATGGAGCGGCTTTCTTTTATCCGGATTTTTATCAGCAATCTGGATGAGTTCTTTATGGTGCGGGTCGGAAGTCTGCTGGACATGCGGTATGTCAGCGAAGACGAACAGGATCCGGCATCCGGAATGACGCCGGGGGAGCAGCTTGAGGCGATCTACCGCGCCGTGCCGGAGCTGTACCGGAAGAAAGACCGGATCTACCGGGAAGTGCTTCTGGCGCTATCGGAAGACGGGATTGAATGCGTTCCGCTTGAGCGTCTCCGCTACGGCGAACAGGATATCGTCCGCCTCCGCTACAAGAAGAACATCCTGCCGCACCTCCATCCGAAGATCATCTCCATGAGAGATCCGTTCCCGATTCTGAAGAACAAAGTCACTTATATAATCGGCGTGCTTCCGGCTGAAAGCGGCATACATCTTGCGATTCTCGGGATTCCGGAAGAGATCGATACCTGCATCTTACTCTCTGCGACCCGCAGGCATGTCCGGTTCATCCCGGCCGAGGAAGTGATCTTCGCAAATTTTGAAGAGCTCCTGCGGCCGTTTGAGATGTCAGAGAAAGTGAGGATTCGTGTGACCCGGAACGCGGAGATCAAGCCGCCGGACGAGTCGCAGGACATGCCGAAAGATTTTCGGGTTCAGATGCAGGAGATGCTGAAGAACCGGAGCCGGCAGGAGGCGGACCGGCTGGAGATTCAGGGGACGATTTCAGATGGTCTGTTCCGGTATCTCCGGAATCGTCTGGAGCTCGGAACCGGTTCGTGTTTTTATTCGGATACATCGATGGATATACCGTATATCCGCGGGCTGAAACCGCTGATTCCAGACGAGGTGCGGGAACGGGTCTTCTATCCGCCGTTCGAGCCGTCCGACCGTGTGAATCCGGACGGAGAGAGCATTTTTGACAAGGTGAAGGGTGGCGATCTCTTGTCCAGCTATCCGTATGATTCGATGGGACCGCTGCTTTCGATGCTGAAGGAGGCGTCGGAGGATCCGCGGGTCCGGAAAATCCGGATGACGATCTACCGCTTGGCTGATCACCCGAAGATCGTCGATTATCTGATCCGGGCCGCAGAGAACGGGAAGAAGGTCCGTGTGCTGATCGAGCTTCGGGCGCGTTTTGATGAAAAAAACAATATCGAATGGGCGAATGAGCTCGAGAAGGCCGGCTGCCGGGTCTACTATGGCAGCGAGACGCCGGAAGATTACAAAGTGCACTGCAAGATGTGCCAGATCGTCATGGACGATGAGGGCGGCAAGCGGTATGTGACCCAGATCGGAACCGGAAATTACAACGAGACTACTGCCCGGCTATATACGGACCTTTCCATCATCACGAATGACCAGACGCTCGGAAAAGAAATATCCCGCTTTTTCAAGAATACCGCCAAAGGGCGGCATGACAAGCACTATCCGGACATTCTTGCAGCGCCGTCGGATTTTAAGCGGACGATACTCGAACTGATTGACAGGGAAGAACAGAAGGGAAGCGATGGCCGGATCTTCATCAAGGTGAACTCCGTCACAGATACCGATGTCATCGACCGGCTGTCAGCCGCCTCAAATGCGGGCGTCCAGATCCGGATGATTGTCCGGGGAATCTGCTGTCTGCTGCCGGGCGTCCGGTACTGTACGGAGAATATCAGCGTGGTCAATGTCGTCGGGCGCTTCCTCGAACATTCGAGGGTTTACGTCTTCGGCTCAAAGGAAACCGGAGACGAGAGGATGTATATCGCTTCGGCCGATCTGATGACGAGAAATACGGAAAACAGGGTAGAGCTGGCGTTTCCTGTCAATGACGAGTCGATCCGTTCCCGGATCCGGGAAATCCTGCTGCTGAATTACAGCGATAATGTGAAAGGCAGGTACATGGATCCGAATGGCGTATATAAGAAAAAAGAACCGGGGGAACCGCGGATCAACAGCCAGGAGATGCTGATGGCGGAAACAAAGGCACAATAAAAGCGCGGCTAAATGTCGCGCTTTCTTTTTTCTATTTCGACTTCGCTTTGGTCCGGAAAATACAGAATGCCGGAATCTTTCTCTCCGTTCCTGCGGCCTTTCCGGCTCCCGGTATCGGAGCTCTGTGACAGGGAGCGGTCCGAGTCCCCGTCCGGTTTGATGTAGTTGTAGATGGCATAGATCAGAATGCCGATCAGCAGGAACAGACCGATAATCAATAGCGGCATGGCATACCTCTCAAATCGCAGAACAGTAGTTTACGATTCAATTTTACCTTTTTATTCCGACCGGTCAAGTAGAAATCATTTTTACAGAGTGATATAATATTAAAATATTTGCGAGTATAACAGAGACTGCGGAAAGGATCACATCGAATTGGCGAATCAGAATGAAAGAACATTAAGAGAACTGGAGATCGGCGCATCTGCGATTGTAGAGAAGGTCGGCGGAGAAGGCGCGCTCAGACAGCATTTTCTGGATATGGGGCTGATACCGGGCGTCGAGGTTACGCTGGTGAAATACGCGCCGCTCGGCGATCCGATGGAGCTTCGGATTCACGGGTACGAACTGACACTCCGGCTTTCGGAAGCAGAGAAAATAATCATTTCACCGACGAACGTTGCGGCGGAACAGGTGCCGAAACCGGTCCGGCCGGTACAGGAGCATCCGGGACTCGGCGAGAGCGGAAAATATCATCGGGAAGGCGACGGGGAAGAACTTCCCGATGACGCAACCCTGACTTATGCGCTGGTCGGAAATCAGAACTGCGGCAAGACCACTCTTTTTAATCAGCTGACTGGTTCCAACCAGCACGTCGGAAATTTTCCCGGTGTGACGGTTGACCGGAAAGACGGGGTCATCCGCGGATATCCGAACACGCGGATCACTGATCTGCCGGGTATTTATTCGATGTCACCGTATACGAGCGAAGAGATTGTCTCCCGGAACTTCGTCCTCGAGCAGAAGCCGAAGGCTATTATCAACATCGTCGATGCATCCAATATCGAGAGAAATCTGTATCTGACGATTCAGCTACTGGAGATGGATGTCCCGATGGTGGTTGCGCTGAATATGATGGATGAACTAAGGGCGAATGGCGGGTCGGTGGATATCAATGGAATGGAAGCCATGCTGGGTGTTCCGGTGGTTCCGATTTCGGCTATCAAGGATGAAGGTGTCGATGAGCTCGTCGAACACGCGATTCATATTGCGCATTATCAGGAACGGCCGGTGGAGCAGGATTTCTGCGACGAAAATGACCACAACGGTGCGGTTCACCGCGCGCTTCATGCGACGGCGCATTTGATTCAGGATCACGCGGAACGCGTCGGGCTGCCGGTTCGGTTTGCGGCCAGCAAGCTGTTGGAGGGGGATCATCTGATCCTGGAACAGCTGGAACTGGATGAGAATGAAAAGGAAATGCTGGATCATATCGTGCTGCAGATGGAATCGGAGCGGGGACTGGATCGAAGCGCGGCAATCGCGGACATGCGGTTCGCATTCATCCGGAAAGTCTGCGACGCGACGGTCCTGAAACCGCATGAGAGCCGGGAGCATCAGCGGAGCCGCCGGATCGATCAGGTCCTGACGGGCAAGTACACCGCGATTCCAGTGTTTATTGCGATCATGTTCCTGGTGTTCTGGCTGACCTTTGATGTGATTGGCGCATCGCTGCAGGATCTGCTGGCTCTTGGAATTGATGCCTTGGGCAATCGTGTCGAGCATGCAATGGCTGCGGCGGGCATCAACAGCGCGCTGCAGGGACTGGTTGTCGACGGAATTTTTGCGGGTGTCGGAAGTGTTATCAGTTTCGTTCCGATTATCGTTACGATGTTTTTCTTCTTATCATTGCTGGAAGACAGCGGCTATATCGCGAGAGTTGCTTTTTTCATGGACAAACTGCTCCGGAAGATCGGATTGTCCGGGCGGAGCATCGTGCCGCTGCTGGTCGGATTCGGATGTACGGTGCCGGCGGTAATGGCGACGAGAACGCTCCCGAGCGATCGGGACCGGCGGATGACGATTCTCCTGACGCCGTTCATGAGCTGTTCTGCGAAGCTGCCGATTTATGCATTTTTCGTCGGCGCGTTTTTTGCTGATTATCGCGGACTGGTTATGACCAGTCTGTATGTGCTGGGCATCCTGATCGGCATCTTTAATGCGTTTATTTACAAGAAGTTCATGTTCAAGGGAGAAGCGGTTCCGTTTGTCATGGAGCTGCCGAGCTACCGGATGCCGGGCGCGAAAAATGTGCTCCGGCTGATGTGGGACAAGGCGAAAGACTTCCTGCAGCGGGCTTTCACGGTGATTTTTGTCGCGACGATCGTGGTCTGGTTCTTGCAAAGCTTTGATCTTCACTTCAACTACACGACGGATCAGCAGAGCAGCATTCTGGCGGCAGTGGCCGGTGTGCTGGTTCCGATTTTCCGCCCGGTTGGTCTTGGAGACTGGCGTGTTGTGACTTCGCTGATCGTCGGATTTACTGCGAAGGAGAGCGTCGTGTCGACGATGCAGATTCTGTTCGGAAAGGGTGTTTCGACTGCGCTGACGACGGTGACGGCGGTGTCGCTTCTGGTGTTCAGTCTTCTGTATACGCCCTGCGTTGCTGCGATTACGGCGATGAAGCGGGAGCTGGGCGGCCGGTGGGCCGGTTTTATCGTGTTCTGGCAGTGTTTGCTCGCCTGGATCTTTGCGCTGATCGCCTATCATGTTTGTCTGTTGATTTTATAAATGAGAGGTTTTGTTAATGATGGAAATCATTCTTAAGAAAGGAAATAAATCGGAGAAAGTCTCGATCGACGAACGAAATGTCATCGATGTGCTAACCCCGAAAGAAGCCGGATCTGCGGTATCGGAGGAGGAGATTCTCCAAAATGCGCTGGATCATCCGATCGGAACGAAGCGGATGGAGGAGATTTTTAAGCCGGGAGAGACGGTGGCGGTCATAACTAGTGACGAGACGCGCCCGATGCCGAGCAGCAGGGTTCTTTCAATCGTACTGGATCGACTGAAAAGTGCAGGCATCGAGGATCAGGATATTACCGTCTTCATTGCCAGAGGTTCGCATCGGCATACCTCGGATGAGGAGCGGCGTCGGCTTGTCGGCGATGCGGTTTTCGACCGGGTCCGCTGTGTCGATTCGGACTCGGAGCAGTGCGTTCGTGTCGGCATGACGCGCCGCGGAACGCCGGTCGATATCGATCAGCGGGTCGTGGAAGCGGACCGGCGGATCTGCCTCGGTAACATTGAATTCCACTACTTTGCCGGCTACTCCGGCGGCGCGAAAGCGATCATGCCGGGGGTATCGACACCGGAAGCGATTCAGGCGAATCACCGGCTTCTGGTCGATCCGGATGCCTGCATCGGCAAGCTGGAGGGAAATCCGCTGAGGGAGGATCTGGAAGAAGGTGCGGCGATGGTCGGCGCCGATTTCATACTGAATGTGATTCTGGATGCGCAGAAGCGGATCATTGCTGCGTATGCCGGCGACATGATCAAAGCGCACCGCGCTGGATGCCGCCAGCTCGATGACATCTACCGGTTCCGCCTGAACGAGCGGGCGGATATCGTGATCGTATCGAACGGCGGCGCGCCGAAAGATCTGAACCTGTATCAGAGCCAGAAGGCGCTCGAGAATGCCCGTCACGCGGTCCGGAAGGGCGGCATCATCATCCTGGTCGCGTCCTGCAGAGAGGGACTCGGAAATGCGGTCTTCGAACAGTGGATGAAGGAAGCCGATACACCGGAATCAATCGTCGAACGGCTCCATCGGGGCTTCCGTCTGGGCGGACACAAGGCGGCGATGATCGCGCTGGTGCTGGAAGAGGCCGATGTCTATCTGGTTTCGGATATGAGCCGGGAAGAAGCGGAAGAAGTCTTCATGGCGCCGTTTCAGAGTGCACAGGAAGCACTGGATCAGGCCTTTGAGAAATTGGGCCGTGATGCGCGTGTTCTGATTATGCCGTATGGCGGATCGACAGTTCCGGCAGTCACGGAGTCGGACAATTAAGAAGGGAAGGTATCATCAGTGAAATTTTTGATTGTAGGCGCGGGCGGCACCGGCGGCGCGATCGCCGCATACCTCAGCCGGCCGGAGAGCAGAAGCGATGTATCGCTGATCGCCCGCGGTGCGCATCTGGATGCGATTAAGAAAGAGGGCCTCCGGCTGACGGTGGAAGACCGGAACAAGACGGTCCTTGAGGAGAGAAGCCGGAACGTATGCGCTTTTTCCGAGGATGAATATATCGGGAGCGGGGAGACGCCGGATGTGATTTTTATCTGCACAAAGAGTTATTCGATTCCTGAGGTGGCGCCGCTGATCAACCGCGTGGCCGGTCCGGACACGCTGATCATCCCGACGCTGAACGGTATCCGCATGAATGAGTACGTTGGTCAGTATGTCAGAAGCGGACAGATCATAAGCGGATGCATTTACATCAATGCGATGAAGAGTGAACCCGGCTGCATCACGATGGTCGGGCCTCTTTTCCGGATTGTCTTCGGGTCGGAGGATGAGCTGACGGAAGAAACGGAGCAGCGCCTTTCGGAGCTGGCGGAACGGATGAACCGGTGCGGGATCCGGACAATTTTTTCGCACAATATCCTACGGGACACCATCCGGAAGTTTTCCTATGTATCTCCGGCCGGAATCACCTGTCTCTGCCAGAAGGCACGGGTCGGGGCGATTCAGAAGGAAGGAGATGCCCGGGAACAGTTCGTATCGCTGATCCGGGACCTGATTGAACTGGCGCATGCGATGGAGATCACTTTTGATGTAGATCTGGTTCAGACCAACCTGAATATTGTGGATCATCTGGATCCGGATATCGGTACATCCATGCAGCGGGATGTTGATGCGGGCCGTCAGAATGAATCTGACGTACAGATCCTGTTCCCGATCCGGCTCGGCGAAAGGTATGGAGCGCCGATGGCGCATTACCGGGCAGCAGCAGAGAAACTGGCGCTTTGAAACGAAGCGTGAGAAGTGAGGTGTGAAATGACAATTGGAGGGATGACCTTATATCAGATTGCGCTGTATTTTCTGATCTACTCCTTTCTCGGATGGACGCTGGAAGTGGTCTATCAGGCGGCAGAAAAAGGGCTGATCGTGAACCGGGGATTTTTGAACGGGCCGGTGTGTCCGATCTACGGGGTCGGCGCGGTCGGGATTTTCATGCTGATTCATCAGATCGGAACGGATACCGGAAGGGTGGAGGACATGAGCCTCTGGGTGACTTTTCTCGGCGGCGTGATACTCTCGACGCTGATCGAACTCGTCGGCGGTTTCCTTCTGGATCATTTTTTTCACGCACGCTGGTGGGATTACTCGAAGAAACCGCTGAATTTTCACGGCTACATCTGCCTCGAGTTCAGCCTGCTCTGGGGCGTCGCGATCGTAATCGTTGTCAGAGAAATCCAGCCGTTTTTTGAAGACCATGTGGAAACCATCGTTTCTCATCATACCGTATGGATCATCATGGGCGTGCTGTATGCCATGTATCTCGCTGATTTTATCGTATCGGTATCGGTGATGAACGGGCTCAACCGGGAATTCGCTTCTCTCGATAAAATGAGAAGCAGTATGCGCCTGGTCAGCGACGGCCTCAGCGAAAGACTGGGAGAAGGAGCGCTCGAGACCTCGCAGAAAGTCGGCGCGGCCAAGGTCCAGTCGGCGCTCGCGAGAGCGGAGTTCAAGGAAGAGATGGAGAAAAACCGTCAGGAGGCGCGGCTCAGTTTCGAACTCAGCAAGGCAGAATATCAGGCGCGCAAGGACCAGTTCTACGAAAAGGTCCGCGCCCGCCGGCATTTTGGTTCCGGCCGTCTCCTCCGTGCATTTCCGGAGATGGAACACCACGTTTACAGCGATTTTATGGAAGATCTCCGGAAATATCTGGATGAACACTCCAAAGCGGAATGAGGCCTGTTTTTTTGTTCAAAATCACATGAAATCGTTGACTTCTTATGCATGCTGTAGTATCGTGTATTAGTTAACATCGTTTGTATAACAGCCTGAATGAAAGAATTCAGGCTGTTAATTTACAGCCGGTTTCTGCCGGTGATGAGAATAATCGAAGGGGATTGTTTAGAATGTTTGAGAATTTGTCAGAAAAGTCTGTAGCGGAGACTCAGGCCGAACAGGTTCAGCACTGGAAGGACATCGACCTGCTGGATCTCTGCGTTTCGGAGAGAGAGGACTGCCCGAGCTTCGTTTTCTACGAAGGCCCGCCAACGGCGAACGGTAAGCCGGGTATCCATCACGTCATGGCCAGAACACTGAAGGATTCCATCAATCGTTACAAGACGATGAAGGGGTATCAGGTTAAGAGAAAGGCCGGATGGGATACACACGGACTGCCGGTCGAGATCGAGGTCGAGAAGTCGCTCGGAATGAACGGCAAGCAGGATATCGAGAAATACGGTATCAAAGAGTTCAATGAAAAGTGCCGTGAGTCAGTCTTCAAATACACGAGTATGTGGACGGATATGTCAGAGAAGATGGCGTATATGGCGGATATGAAAGACCCGTACATTACCTATAAGAACGACTATATCGAAACCGGATGGTGGATTCTCAAGAAATTCTTTGACGCCGGAATGATCTATGAAGGTCACAAGGTTCAGCCGTACTGCGCGCGCTGCGGAACGGGGCTCGCATCTCATGAGGTAGCGCAGGGATACAAGGAGATTTCCGTACTGTCCGTCACATGTAAGTTCAAGCTGAAGGGCAAGGACAACGAATACTTTCTTGCATGGACCACAACGCCGTGGACGCTGCCGTCGAATGTACTGATCACGGTAGGACCGGATGTTGATTATATCCGCGCTGAGATGCTGGAAGGTGATGAGAAGGGCAATATCTTCTATGTTGCGAAGGCGCTGGCTGACAAGAACCTCGGTGAGGGCAAATACAGGATCCTGGACGAGATGAAGGGAAAGGATCTCGAATATACGGAATATGAGCAGCTGATGCCGTTCGTCAAGAATGAAACCAATAAGAAGGCTTTCTATGTCGCGTGTGCTGATTACATCAGCACGGAAGATGGTACCGGACTGGTTCATACGGCATATGCTTTCGGTGAAGACGACTATAACACCTGCAGGAAATATGATGTTCCGTTCTGGCGCCCGGTAGATGAGAAGGGCAACTTCACAGAGACTCCGTGGAAGGGCCATTTCGTAATGGAAGACGGACTGGACGTGGAGATCCTTAAGTACCTGGCGAAGGAGAACAAAGTCTACTCCAAGCAGAAGATGGTGCACAACTATCCGCACTGCTGGAGATGCGGCACGCCGCTGATCTATTACGCAAGACCTGGCTGGTATATCGAAATGACGAAGCTACGGGATCAGCTGGTTACGAATAATAACACGGTGAACTGGTATCCTCCGTTTGTCGGTCAGAAGCGTTTCGGCAACTGGCTGGCGGATGTCAAGGACTGGAACATTTCCCGGAACAGATACTGGGGTACGCCGATTCCGATCTGGCGCTGTGAGTGCGGTCATCTGGAATGTATCGGAAGCCGTGACGAATTAAAAGAGAAGGCGATCGAGGAAGTGGATCCGAAGACGATCGACCTGCATCGTCCGTATGTCGATGACATTCATCTGAAATGCCCGGTCTGCGGCAAGCCGATGACGAGAATTCCGGAAGTCATGGACTGCTGGTTCGATTCCGGCGCGATGCCGTACGCTCAGTGGCATTATCCGTTTGAGAATGCGGACAAGTTCGATGACGAGCTGTTCCCGGCTGATTTTATCTGCGAAGGAATTGACCAGACCAGAGGGTGGTTCTACTCTCTGATGGCGATTTCAACCTTCATCGAGGGAAGAGCACCGTATCGGAATGTTCTGGTCAACGATCTGATTCTTGACAAGAACGGCAAGAAGATGTCGAAGTCGAAGGGAAATACCGTATCGCCGTTTGCACTACTGGACAAGTATGGCGCCGATGCGCTGAGATGGTACCTGGTATCGACTTCACCGGCCTGGGTTCCGACCCGGTTTGATGAAGAAGGCGTTAAAGATGTTGTCAGCAAATTCTTCGGCACACTGAAGAATATCTACAACTTCTTCGTACTGTACTCGAATCTGGACGATATCGATGTTGCTTCGCTCAAAGTGCCGTATGAGACGCGTCCGGAGCTGGATCGCTGGATTATCTCCAGATACAACAAGTGCATCCGTGAAGCGACCGCAAGCCTCGATGCGTACGATCATATGAGAATGGTGCGTGCGGTGAATGACTTCGTCGTGGAAGATCTTTCGAACTGGTATATCCGCCGCGCGAGAAGAAGATTCTATGCGGAAGGCATGGATGATGACAAGAAGAGCGTTTATGCGACGACATATGAGATCTTGGTCGGCGTTGCAAAGCTGATCGCGCCGATTGCCCCGTTCATCTCGGATGAGATCTATGTGAAGCTGACTGGTGAGACGACGGTTCACACCGCATATTATCCGGAAGCGAATGAGGATCTGATCGATGAGAAGGCCGAGGAACGGATGGGACTGGTGAAGACGCTGGTCAACCTCGGAAGAGGAACCCGTGAGAAAGAAAGACTGAAGGTTCGTCAGCCGCTCAGCGAGGTTCTGATCGACGGAAGTTACGAATCGATAATCAGCGATCTGGTTCCGCTGATCCAGGAAGAGCTGAACGTCAAGAAGGTTGTATTTGAGAACAACCTTGATAAGTACATGAATTTCACGATCAAGCCGAACTTCAGAGTTGCCGGCAAGATCCTTGGAAAGAATATCCGCGAGTTCGGTCAGAAGTTGGCTGCAGCCGATGCCAAGGCGCTCCTTGCCGAGATCGAAAAAGGCCCGGTGACGATGGAACTGGGCGGCGAGAAGGTCGAGATCCCGAGGGATTATCTGGATGTGCGGATTTCCGCGAAAGAAGGCTTCGTTGTCGGAATGGAGAACAATGTGTTTACGATTCTCGACACGACACTGACGCCGGATCTGATCCGCGAGGGTTATGTCCGTGAGATCATCTCGAAGGTTCAGCAGCTCCGGAAGCAGCATGATTTTGAGATGATGGATCGGATCCACATCTACATTGATGCGGACGACGAAATCCGGACTGCAGTCGATTCGGATCGGGAGCACATCCTGAGCGAGACGCTGGCGGATGACATCACTGCAAAGAGCGGTATCGATACCGTGGATATCAACGGTCACAAGACCGGTCTGGCAGTAGAGAGAATATAATGAGTTATATCAATAGAAATCACGCAAATCTGCTCGATAGCGATCCCGACGAATTAGCCGGGATCGTTCTTGAGTTAGGAGAAAAAAAGTTTCGTGCAAAACAGCTCTTTCAATGGCTGTCGAAAGGGACCGGTTCCTTCGATGAAATGCGGAATCTTCCGAAAGCTTTTCGGGAACGGCTCGCCGAAAAGTACACGATCGACCTGCCGAAGATCGTCACGGAACAGCTTTCAAAGACCGACGGCACGAGAAAGTGTCTGTTCGAATTTCCGGATGGAAGCCGTGTGGAGTCGGTGTTCATGAAATACAGTTACGGCAATTCCATCTGCATTTCCTCGCAGGTCGGATGCCGGATGGGCTGCACGTTCTGCGCCTCCACGCTCGGCGGTCTGGAACGGAGTCTGACTGCCGGCGAGATGCTGGGCGAAGTCCTGGCGATGCGGAACCGGACGGGAGAGCCGATCAATCATGTCGTTGTCATGGGAATGGGTGAGCCATTCGACAACTACGAGAACCTTTCCCGGTTCATCCGTCTGATCCATAACCCGAATGGCTACGGACTCAGTCTGAGAAATATCACCGTATCCACCTCCGGCCTGATTCCGGGAATCGAAAGGTTCGCAGATGGTTTTCCACAGGTGAATCTGGCTGTTTCACTGCATGCGCCGAATGACGAGATCCGGAGGAGATCGATGCCGGTTGCGCGGAAGTACGATTATCAGTCTCTGATGGAAGCCTGCCGGGCTTATACAGAGAAGACCGGCAGACGGATTACATTTGAGTATGCGCTGATCCGAGGCCTCAATGATTCGGTCAGAGATGCGGAAGAGCTGGCCGGATGGCTCCGCGGATGGCAGACACATGTGAACCTGATTCCGCTGAATCCGGTAGATGGCACCGGGTATTCGGCGCCGGACAGGGAGACGATCCGGCGGTTCCGTGAAACTCTCGAAAAGCATCACGTCGCGGTGACAGTGCGGCGGACGCTCGGCGCAGATATCGACGCAGCCTGCGGACAGCTTCGTCTTCGCTGAGGAATTTCCACAAAAATATCCGAATATATGATATAATGCAATGCTAATAGCTTTATATATGAAATCATTCCGGAGAAACTGGAGGTTGTAAAGATGAATATACTGATCGATGGCATGGGCGGCGATCACGCGCCGGAGGAAATTGTCAAAGGCGCAGTCCAGGCTGCAAAGGAAATAGATCACACGATTTCGATCATCGGACCGGATCAGGCGATCCGTCAGTGTCTGTCTGACGAGAAATGGGACGGATCCAACATTCAGGTGATCAACGCGACTGAGGTGATCACTAATCACGAAGCGCCGGCGATGGCTGTCCGCAAGAAGAAGGACTCGACCATTTCGAAGGGCATGACGATGATGAAGAACGGCGAAGCGGATGCATTTATTTCCGGCGGAAGCACGGGTGCGCTGCTTTCCGCTGGACTGCTGATTCTCGGACGAATCCGCGGGATCAAGCGGCCGGCGATTGCTGCTTTTTATCCGAAGATCGGGAAGAACGACACGACGCTTCTTCTGGACTGTGGCGCGAATGTGGAATCGAAGCCGGAATATCTGCTGCAGAACGGCATTATGGGAAGCATTTTTGTTGAGTCGGTCAAAGGAATTAGCCGGCCGGAGGTCATGCTCCTGAATGTCGGCGCAGAAGAAGGCAAGGGAGATGATCTTCATAAGGAGGCCTTCGAGCTTTTGAAAAAAGCAGATGTGAACTTTACCGGGAACTGCGAAGGACGGGATGTGCCGTTCGGCTGCTGTGACGTCGTCGTCACGGACGGTTTTGCCGGAAATGTTTTTCTGAAGAGCTCAGAGGGTGTTGCGCTGGCGATCATGAAGTACATGAAGCATATGATGTCAGACGGCGTGAAGTCGAAGATGGGCGCGCTGCTTCTGTATGACAAGCTGAAGGGTATGAAGAAAGAATTCGACTATTCTGAGGAAGGAGGCGCTCCGATTCTCGGGCTGAAGGCACCGGTGCTGAAGATTCACGGCAGCTCGAAGGCGGATGCGGTGTACAATGCCATTCTGAAGGCCATTCCGTATGTCGAAAACGATGTGACCGGAAAAATCGAATCGGCGATCCTCAGGAAAGAGCAGGAAGAGAAAGAAGAACAGAATGAACGATAATACGGAATTGGAGCGCCAGATCGGATACCGTTTCGATAACCGAAAGCTGATGGAAAATGCGCTGACGCACAGCTCGTATGCTTCCGAGCATAACGAAGCATATGCTGAGAACAATGAGCGGCTGGAATTCATCGGCGACGCGTTTCTGGATGCGATCGTCGGCGTCCGGTTGTACCGGATCTTGTCTGACGAGCCGGAAGGGGTTCTGTCGAAGTTGCGCGCGGAGATCGTATGCGAGCGGTCACTCGCCGGGATCAGCCGAAAGATCGGACTGGGCCGTTTTCTCTTCCTCGGTCACGGGGAAGAGCAGCAGGGCGGAAGGAACAAAGATTCGATTCTCGCGGATGCGATGGAGGCGATGATCGGAGCCGTCGTCATCGACAGTGGATATGATGCCGCTGAACAGGTCGTGCTGCGTCTCTTCGGCGAAAATATCAAACTGGCGATTGAAGGCCGGCTTTTCCGGGATTACAAGACCGAGCTGCAGGAACGGCTGCAGGAACGATATAAGAGTATCCAGATCCGGTATGTGCTGGATCGGGAAGAAGGCCCGGACCACGCGAAGACGTTCCACGTGCATGTGGAAGCGCGGAACCGGGTGCTGGGCTGTGGAGCCGGACGGAGCAAGAAAGAGGCAGAGCAGGAAGCAGCGCGGGAGGTGCTGTCGAAAGGGGAATTATAGCTTGTATTTCAAGAGAATCGAGATGCAGGGGTTCAAATCCTTTGCAGATCCGGTCACAATTGAACTGAATGACGGCATCACCTGTATTGTCGGTCCGAACGGCAGCGGGAAGAGCAACATCAGTGACGCGCTGCGCTGGGTGCTGGGCGAACAGAGTCCGAAGCAGCTCCGGGGCAGCAAGATGGATGAAGTGATCTTTGCCGGAACCGCGACTCGCCGTCCGAAAGGGATGGCGGAAGTCACGCTGGTGATCGATAATTCCACCGGTATCCTGCCGCTCGAGTATAGCGAGGTCGCGGTGACGCGGCGGATGTACCGATCCGGCGAGAGCGAGTATCTGATCAACGGGAACAGCTGCCGGCTGAAGGATATCAAAGAACTCTTCATGGACACCGGGATCGGCGTCGATGGCTACTCGATTATCGGTCAGGGAAAAATTCAGGAAATCGTCAGTCAGAAGCCGGAAAACCGCCGCGAGATTTTTGAGGAAGCGGCGGGTATTGTGATGTACAAAAGCCGGAAGGCGGAAGCGGAACGGAAGCTGGCTGCGGCCGGGGACAATCTGGAACGCGTCCGGGACATCATCGCCGAGATCGAGGACCGGATCGGCGGTTTGAAAGAGGATTCGGAGAAGGCGCAAGAATACATTTCCCTGCGGGACCGATACCAGTTCCTCGGTGTCAATATCATTCTTCACAATCTTGCAGGTGTAGAGAAGAACCTCAGAATCTGTCAGGATGATCTGAAAGAAATTGAACGCCAGTATGGCGAGGCAGCCGGCGAGAGCGAAAAGCAGAGCCGGCAGATTGAGAAATACCGGCTCGAGGACGCGTCTCTCAACGAGTCTTATGATGCCGCGAACCGTGAACTGCTGGACAAGATCGAAGAGCTTCATACGATATCCAACAGAGGCCAGGTTACGACGGAACGGTTGAACGGTATTCAGAATGAGCTGGACCGCCTCCAGGCGGTGATCAATGATTCCGGTCAGAAACTGGATAAGAATCGTGCGAACCGGGCGGAGCTGGAAGAAGAATGCGGGAAGCTTCTGGAGAGCAGAGATGCCGCGGCGAAGGACCTTCAGGATGCGCAGCAGCGCTGCGGAGCCCGGATCAAAAAGGCCGATATCCTCCGTGCAAAGATCGACCAGGACAAGGAGACCATTATCGAGGAAAACAACCGGAATGTATCCCGGAGAGCGGACATCAGAACACTTGAGAATTATCTGGATACGCTCCGGAATCGCATGGAGCAGATCCGGGAAGAGAGCGAAGGCCGTGACGAAGCCAGCGAAGAGAACCGGAAGAAGCTGGAAGGGATCCGCGCCCGCTATGCCGATAAGGATACGGAAAAACAGGATCTGGAAGAACAGATTCGCCGGATCGAAGGACAGATGAAACAGTTGAACGCCGAAATCTCATCGTCTGGCGCAAAAATCGAGGATCTGACCAGCCGGATCAACCGGTCGGCTGCCCGTAAGAGCACGATCGAAGAGATGGAAAGCAATTATGAGGGATATTATTCTGCGGTCCGCGCCGTCATGCAGCGGCACTTTCCAGGCGTCATCGGTCCCGTCTCGGACCTGATGACCGTGCCAGACGGATATGAGTTAGCGGTTGAAACGGCGCTCGGCGGCGGAATGCAGAACATCATCTGCGAAGATGACCGTTCGGCAAAGAATGCGGTAGAATGGCTGAAGCAGGCACGCGCCGGCAGGGCTACGTTCCTTCCGGTTTCTTCCATCCGCTCGTATAGCAATCCGGTCAGCCGGGACATCAAAGAGATGGAAGGGTACATCGGACTCGCGTCCGATATTGTCGAAACCGATCCGAAGTACCGTGAGATCTATGACTACCTTCTGGGACGCGTCCTTCTGGTTGATCAGATGGATCACGCGATCCGGATTTCGAAGAAAATGAGAAACGGTTTCCGGATTGTCACGCTGGAAGGAGAGGTCATCGCCGCGAGCGGATCCATCACAGGAGGCCGATTCCGGAACCGATCGGCCAACCTTCTCGAGCGGAAGAAGGAAATCGAGACACTCGGCAGTCAGATCGATCAGATGAAGCAAAAGCGGGAGCAGTTTTCCGAAAGCCGGAAAGAGCAGCAGAAGAAGTTCCAGTCGATCGGCGCTGAGCGCAGCACTCTTCTGGATCAGTTCCGTCAGGCAGAGATCGATGTCCGCGTCCTCCGTAACGATCTGGATCACGCGCAGTCTCTGGTAAAGGCTGCAGGAAGCGCTGCAGACAAATATAGTAAGGAACTCGAAACAATCGAAAATGACATTCGAAATGCAGAGACGCGGATCGAACAGAGCCGGTCTGAAATTGAGCGCTCCGAGGAGGAAATCCGGAAGCTGGAAGACGGCGTCGAGTCGATGATGGAGGATTCCGGTAAATATCAGAATGTCGTAAGCGAAGACCGGGAGCTCATCGTACAGAAGAAAGTCGCTCTCAGCGAGCACGAGACAAAAATCCTCAGCATGAATGAGATGATCGAGCGGCTGATCGACGATATTGCAGATCTGGAAGATACCTACAATGATGCGATTGCAGATTACGAAGAACTGCTTCGTCAGCAGCAGCTGCTGACCGATTCCGGTGCGGAATCCGGAGAGAAAGAAAAAGAATTAAAGGAAGAGCGCAAGCAGCTTGAGAATAAACTCGAAGCGTTAAACAAGGCGCTGGACGAAAACCGCAGCGCTTACGACCGGGCAACAGAGGCGCAGAAGTCGGCGGCGGCCCGGGCAGAAAAGCTTCAGAACGAAAAATATCAGCTGGAAATCCGCCAGACTCGAAATGAAACGATCCTTTCATCCCAGAAGGATAAACTCTGGGACGAATTCGGGATGTCGTACGCGGAAGCGCAGGATATCCGGGATGAAAAATTTGCCATCACCGCCGGCAACAAGGAGGCGCGCGAGGTGAAGACCCGCATGGCAGAGCTCGGCGACGTCAATATTTCTGCAATTGAGGAGTACCGGAAAGTCAGCCGGCGCTATGAGTTCATGACAGCTCAGGAGTCAGATCTGAATCAGGCGATGGATGAGCTGAAGACGATCATCCGGAACATGGACCGCACGATTCGTCAGAAATTCAAAGAGACATTCGACAAGATCGAGGAGCAGTTCGAAAAGACATTTAAAGAGCTCTTCGGGGGCGGCCATGCAGAACTCAGAATGGAGGACGAAACCGATCCGCTGGAATCCGGCATCGATATCATTGCGCAGCCGCCGGGAAAGGCGCTGAAGAATATCAACCTGATGTCCGGCGGAGAGAAAACGCTGACCGCAATTGCGCTGATGTTTGCGGTTCTGAAGGTGAAACCGACACCGTTCTGCATCCTGGATGAGGTTGAGGCAGCGCTGGATGAGGCGAATATCGAGCGCGTGGCAGACTATCTGAAAAATTTTCACGAGATTCAGTTTGCGCTGATCACACACCAGAAAGCGACGATGGAGCGCGCGGATGTTCTGTACGGCATCACAATGCCGGAGCAGGGCATTTCGAGGGTGCTTTCTCTGAAGCTTGAAGATGCAGATTCGTTTGAACTGGAATAGACAGCAACTGCAGTACATATCAGGAGGAAAAAGAATGGGAATCTTTTCTCACAAATCGACATTCAAAAAATTTGCCGAAAGAGTGACGAATGTGATCGTCGGAAATCCGAACCTGAACGAGGAATTTCTGGACGAGCTCGAGGAATCTCTGATCATGTCAGATATCGGCATCGACACGACAGAGAAAATCATGGAGCAGCTGCGCCAGAGGGTAAATGACCGCTACATCACGAAGCCGGAAGAGGTAAAGAAGGCGCTACAGGACGTGATCGCCGTGCTGGTGGACAAAGGAGAGCGCAATAAGCTTTGTACGGATCGCCCGCTGGTCATCCTGATGATCGGCATCAACGGCGGCGGGAAGACCACTTCGATCGGCAAGATCGCAAATAAGCTGACCAAGGAAGGCAATTCGGTCATGCTGGCGGCGGCGGACACGTTCCGCGCGGCTGCGGCGGAGCAGCTCCAGCTGTGGGGCGACAGGGTCGGCGTGCGCGTGATCCGGCACGAAGAAGGAACCGATCCGGCGGCCGTTATCTACGATTCGATTCAGGCTGCAAAAGCCGCCGGAACGGACGTTCTGATCTGCGACACGGCCGGACGGCTTCAGAATAAGCATAATCTGATGAAGGAACTTGAAAAAATGAACCGGATCATCGGACGAGAATTTCCGGAAGCCGCTAGAGAGACGCTGCTGGTGCTGGATTCAACCACAGGCAAAAATGCGATCAATCAGGCGCAGGAGTTTTCCGAAATCGCGGATCTGACGGGCCTGATCCTGACGAAGCTGGACGGCACGGCCCGGGGCGGCATTGCGATTACGATAACGGATCAGTTCGATATTCCGATCAAATACATCGGAGTCGGCGAGGGGATTGAAGATCTCCGGGAATTTGATCCGAAAGAATTTGCGGAGGGAATTTTTGATGAGTAAACCAATCCTGGCAGTCGTAGGGAGACCTAACGTAGGAAAATCAACATTCTTCAACCGGCTGATCGGTGAGAAGAAGGCAATTGTGGAGGATGTTCCGGGTGTGACCCGGGACCGGATCTACGCGGAAACCGAATGGAACGGAAGAGAGTTTGCGGTGATCGATACAGGTGGTATCGAGGCAAATACCGATGATCCGATTCTTTCCCAGATGAGAGATCAGGCTGTCGTCGCGATGGAAATGTCCGACCTGATTCTCTTCATGGTCGATGGAAAAGAAGGAATGACCGCGGCAGATACCGAGGTTGCATCGATTCTCCGCCGCACGGGCAAAAAAGTCATTCTGGTCGTGAACAAGATCGACAATCCGAGAAAAGTGCCGGACACGATCTATGATTTTTATGAACTCGGGCTCGGGGAGCCGATTCCGATCAGTGCGGCGAATATGACGAATATCGGCGATCTGCTGGATGAGATCGTTGCAGGCTTTCCGGATGAAGATTACGAGTCCGACGAGGATTCGATCCGCCTCGCGATCATCGGCAAGCCGAATGTCGGAAAGTCGTCGCTGGTCAACGCGCTGACGAATGAAAACAGAGTGATTGTTTCGCCGGTTGCCGGGACGACGCGGGATTCGATCGACACGCCGTTCTCTTTTGAAGGGAACGATTTTATCCTGATCGATACAGCGGGACTCCGGAGACGCAGCAAGGTGCATGACCAGATCGAGAAATACAGCGTGATCCGCGCGGTTGCCGCAATTGAGCGCTGTGACGTCTGCATCCTGATGATCGACGCGAAAGAAGGAATCACCGAGCAGGACAAAAAGATCGCCGGCATCGCGCACGAGGCCGGAAAAGGAATGATGATTGTCGTCAACAAATGGGATCTGATCGAGAAAGAGACGAACACGATGCGAGATTACGAGAAAAAAGTCCGCAGCGAGCTGCTGTTCGCCTCGTATGCGCCGATCCTGTTCATATCCGTTCTCGAGAAAAAGCGTATTTATGACGTGCTGCGCAAAGCCGCGAAGATCGAAGAGATCCGTTCCCGCCGCCTGACGACAGGAAAGCTGAACAGTCTGATCGAAGATGCCGTGATGATGAGGCAGCCGCCATCGGACAAGGGGAAGCATCTCAAGATCTATTATGCCGCGCAGATCGGCACAAGACCGCCGCTTTTCTCTTTCAGCATTAATTCAAGAGAATTGATGCATTTCTCCTATGCGAGATATCTTGAAAACCGGCTCAGAGAAGCGTATGATTTCGAAGGTACTTCTATCAAGTTTGTATATAATGAGAAAAAAGGAGAAAAATAATGATGGGGCTGGATCTTACGGGGGTTGATTATCATCTGCTCATCTATGTCGTGATCGCCTATTTCCTGGGAAACATTTCGCCGGCAATCATTATCGGCCGGCTGAATGGCGTCGATATCCGGGAAGAGGGAAGCGGAAATGCCGGGACGACGAACGTGCTTCGCGTCCTCGGGCCGACAGCGGCGCTGGCGACGCTGGTTATCGACGTGCTGAAGGGGTATGTTGCAGTTCGGATCGGACTGAACAGCGGTGATATCGGTGCGATGCTCTGTTTCATTGCGGTCGTGTACGGGCATATTTTCCCGGTCGTGTTCAAGTTCCGGGGCGGTAAAGGGGTTGCGACGTCGCTCGGTGCTGCGCTGGCGGTGGACTGGCTCAGTGCATTCGCTCTTGTCGTCATCGCGGTGGCCGTAGCCGGAATCTCAAGAAAGATGTCGCTGGGTTCGATTTGTGCAGCGATTGCATATCCTTTCCTGATTTTATATTATTATCCGTCCGTTCTGCCGATGGCGATTTTCATGGCTGCAACGGTGGTGTTCATGCACCGTGCAAATATCCGACGGCTGATTCTGCACGAAGAGCCGTCTATCAGCTTCAGCTCAAAGAAAAGCACGCCGGTGCCGGAAGGACCGGCACCGGTTAAAGTCATGCCGGAGACACTGCCCGATCGGAACGAAGTGAATGAAGGTTCTTTCGAGAGCGATATCATTGAAAATATCGTAGATGATGAGACAGTTACTTCCGGCCGCGTTCCGGAGACTCCGCCAGAAGATAAACCGGCGGATGCTGTGAAGACAACGTATGAAGACAAATCATCGGAATCGGAGGAACTTTCAGAAGCTGAAGAATCAGCAAAGACCGGAGATGCAGCACCGGTTGAGCCGAAAGGGGCTGAAAACCCGGTGAATTATTTCGAGGCGGCCTCAATACCGGAGATGAAGGCAGCGGAGCGTGCCCGGATCGCCGTGATCGGCGAGGGATCGCTGGCTGCCGCACTGGCAAACCGGCTGGTATATCAGGGACATCATGTGACGCTGTATATCCCGGATCGGGAAGTGGCTGATGCGGTACGGGAGTCCGGAATCTACCGGGAAGTCCTGCCGTCGGTCGTCCTTAGCGATCAGCTACACTACACGGCGAACATCCGGACGGCAGCCGGCCGGAAAGAGCTCGTTATTTTCGCCGGATGCGGGGATAAGCTTCCGGATGCCGTCCGCAATGCGATGCGCGGCATGTCGCTGAGCACCATCGCGGTGGTAGCGGATACCGAGCCGATCCATCTGGACGAAGATATCCGGAAGGCATTCCGCAGGAATCCGGTGGTGACAATGGAGATCTCCGAAGGAGAAGGCGCCGTGGCACGGTATGAGAATGTTACCGCACGGATTTCTTCGGACAGCGCGGAAGCGGCTGACCGGGTCCGTGAGCTTCTCACGGACGACCGTTTTTTCACTGAAAAGGCTGAATAAAGGAATTTCAAGATTTGAACAAGACTTATTACATCATTACATATGGCTGCCAGATGAACGAACACGATTCCGAGAATCTGGCGGGCATGCTGGAGTCGATGGATTTTATCGAGGCAGAGGAGCCCGAACAGGCGGATCTCGTGCTGATGAACACCTGCAGTGTGCGGGAACACGCGGATAACCGGTTCTTCGGAATGCTCGGACAGTATAAGAAGAGAAAGCAGAATGATCCGGATTTCATCATCTGTGTCTGCGGCTGCATGCCGCAGCAGCCGAGAATCGTCGAGGAAATCCGCCAGAGCTACAGCTGGGTGGACATCGTCTTCGGGACGCAGACCATCGCGGAGTTTCCGATGCTGCTCCAGAAGCGGATTCGTACCGGCAAAAAACAGTTCTCTATTGTTCCGGACAACAAGACGCTTCCGGATGAGTCCCGCACAAAGCGGCTCCATCCGTATAAGGCGCTGGTCAATATCACGTACGGCTGCAACAATTTCTGCACTTACTGCATCGTGCCGTATACGAGAGGCCGTGAAAAGAGCCGTTCACTTCGTGATGTTCTGAGAGAGGTGGAGAATCTGGCGGCGGACGGAGTCCGGGAAGTGATGCTTCTCGGACAGAACGTCAATTCTTTCCGGGATTCAGAAGGTCACGACTTTGCCGACCTGATCCATGCGCTGGACGGAGTGGACGGACTTCAGAGAATCCGTTTCATGACTTCTCATCCGAAAGATCTTTCCGATGATCTGATCGATTGCTTCCGCACGTCGCAGAAGCTGTGCCATCATATTCACCTCCCTGTGCAGGCGGGAAGTGATGAGGTGCTCCGCCGGATGAACCGGCATTACGACCGGGAGAAATATCTTTCACTGATCCGGAGGCTGCGTGAGGCCTGCCCGGACATCGCGATTTCGACTGATATCATCGTCGGTTTTCCCGGCGAGACGGAGGCGGATTTCGAAGATACGCTGAGCCTTGTTAGGGAAGTGCAGTACGATTCGGCATTTACTTTTATTTATTCCCCGAGAGAGGGAACGCCGGCAGCCGGTTTCGATGATCAGATCCCGGATGAAGTCAAGCACGACCGGCTGAACCGGCTGGTCGAAGAGGTCAACGCCGGTTCACTTCAGAAAAACAATCAGCTCAAAGGCAAGGTCTTCGATGTTCTGGTCGAAGGCCGCAGCAAAAAAGATGATCAGTGCATGAGCGGCCGCACGGATACGTTCAAGCTCGTGAACTTCAAAGCGGATGAAGATCTGACCGGACAGACGGTGCCGGTCCGCATTACAGACAGCAAGACCTTCAGCCTGGACGGAGAGTGGGTGAAAGATTGAGAAATTATCGAAGAGACATGGTGATCCTGTTCATTCTTCTTCTCGTCGTCAATGTGATGAACAATGGAATGTCGGATCCGAAAACCTATTTTTACAATATACTGATCGCGCTGCCGGGCATCGTGATCGGGCTGTCATTTCACGAATTCGGACATGCTTTCGTGTCGGACCGGCTCGGCGATCCGACGCCGCGCAGTCAGGGAAGAGTGACGCTGAATCCGGCCGCGCATTTCGATCCGTTTGGATTTTTTGCACTGGTATTCTGCGGGTTCGGCTGGGGCATTCCGGTTCAGATCGACCCGAGATATTACAAGAAGCCGAGGCGGGATGAATTTCTGGTATCAGTGGCAGGCGTGATCATGAATCTCCTGGTGGCGCTGGTGTTTGCTTTTATCGTGCACATCATGTATTCGAAAATGTCTTCCGCCGTTCTGGTGCAGGGTTCGCTGATGGGAACGATATTCAATATCCTGCTGCAGGTCGTCATCGTGAACATCGTTCTTTTTGCCTTTAACCTGTTTCCGGTGCCGCCGCTAGACGGCTTCGGAATTATCACACAGATCTTCAATCTCAGGACTAAGAGCTTCTATTACAAGCTGTACAACAGCGGCTATCTGATTCTGATGCTGCTTCTGCTGTTCGGCGTCATCGACTGGATCCTGAATCCGATCGTGAACGGGCTGTACGGCCTGCTTCTCAAATTTGTGATTCTGTAGGAATCTGTAAAATAATGAAACAGCTGATTCTTCACAGAATCGTCACACGAATTGTTAGCACTCGTCACAGACGAGTGCTAAATTGTTATCGTTGAAAAAAACAATAAGCCGAGGAGGTGAAATATATGAAAATTGATCAGTATACACAGAAGATGCAGAGCGCGGTGATGGACGCGCAGAATCTGGCGCTGTCGTACGGCAATCAGGCGATTGAGCCGGAGCATCTTCATTATGCCATCGTGACCGATTCGGACGGATTGATTCCGAAACTGCTGCAGGCGATGAACGTCAACGTCAGTGCATACCGCGAGGACGTCAAGAGCCAGCTGGAGAGGCTGCCGAAAGTCAGCGGCGGAGAAGTTTATGTATCGACTCGCCTCAATAAGGTCCTTCTCAATGCGGAGAAGATCGCTTCAGACTTTAAGGACGAATACGTCAGTGTGGAGCACGCATATATAGCAATAATACAGGAGGGCAACCGGAATACCGATCAGCTGCTGAACCGGTACGGAATCAATAAGGATGAGTTTCTGAAGGCGCTGACCATGGTCCGCGGAAACCAGCGGGTGACGAACCAGAACCCGGAAGACAGTTATGACGCGCTGAACAAATATGGTACCGATCTGGTGGAAGCCGCACGAAAGGGCAAACTGGATCCGGTGATCGGTAGAGATAAGGAAATCCGGCGTGCCATCGAGATCCTGTCGAGACGTACCAAGAACAATCCGGTGCTGATCGGCGAGCCGGGCGTTGGCAAGACGGCTGTCGTGGAAGGTCTGGCACAGCGTATCGTGAACGGAGATGTGCCGGAGAATCTGAAGGATAAGACGATCTTTTCCCTGGATATGGGTTCGCTGATCGCTGGCGCGAAATACCGGGGCGAATTTGAGGAGCGTCTGAAAGCCGTTCTGAATGAGATCGACAAATCCGATGGAAGAATCATTCTTTTCATCGATGAAATTCACAACATCGTCGGTGCCGGCCGGACTGAGGGCTCGATGGATGCCGGCAACCTGCTGAAGCCGAAACTGGCAAGAGGCGAGCTGCACTGCATCGGTGCTACGACGCTGGATGAGTACCGTAAATACATCGAGAAGGATGCCGCACTGGAGCGTCGTTTCCAGAAAATCATGGTGGATGAGCCGTCGGTCGAAGATACAATCTCGATTCTGAGAGGACTGAAAGAAAAGTTCGAGATTCACCATGGCGTCCGGATCACCGATAATGCGCTGATCGCCTGTGCAACGCTCTCGAACCGGTATATCAGTGACCGTTTCCTGCCGGACAAGGCGATTGACCTGATGGATGAGGCGGCGGCGCGGATTCGTACCGAGATTGACAGCATGCCGGCAGAGCTGGATACGATCTCACGGAAGATCATGCAGCTGGAGATCGAGAAACAGGCGCTTTCGAAGGAAGAAGACCGCGGGAGCAAGGCCCGTCTCGATGCAATCAGCAAGGAACTGGCCGATCTGAAAGCCGAGGACGATGCACTGAAGGCCAAATGGAATAACGAGAAGAAAGAAATTCAGGATCTGAAGAGCAAGAAACAAGAGCTCGAAGATGTACGGCACCAGATCGAGGAAGCCGAACGAAGCTACGATCTGGAGAAGCTGGCTAAGCTCAAATACGGCGATCAGCCGAGACTCGAGAAGGAAATCGAGGAGCTGAAGAACAAAGTCAACACCAGTGATGACGAGAGGCTACTGAAAGAAGAAGTTACTGAAAACGAGATTCAGGAAGTCATCTCAGAGTGGACCGGCATCCCGGCTGCAAAGCTGGCTGAGACAGAACGTGAGAAATTGCTGCACCTGCCGGAGATTCTCCACAAGAGAGTCATCGGACAGGACGAGGGCATTCAGGCGGTGACAGAGGCAATCCTCCGGGCAAGAGCCGGCCTGAAGAATGAGAACCGTCCGATCGGATCCTTCATTTTCCTTGGACCGACGGGTGTCGGCAAGACAGAGCTGGCGAAGGCGCTGTGCGAGACACTGTTCGATACCGAGAAGAACCTGATCCGGATCGATATGTCGGAATACATGGAAAAGCACTCCGTCTCGAGACTGGTTGGAGCGCCTCCGGGGTATGTCGGATATGAGGAAGGCGGTCAGCTGACCGAAGCGGTCCGCAGGAAACCATACAGCGTGATCCTGTTTGATGAGATCGAAAAAGCGCATCCGGATGTATTCAACCTGCTGCTGCAGTTGCTGGATGACGGACGGCTGACGGACAATCAGGGAAGAACGGTTGACTTCAAGAATACCGTGATCATCATGACATCCAACCTGCCGCAGGAACAGCTGCATACGTTCTTCCGGCCGGAGTTCCTGAACCGGATCGATGATATCGTCGTGTTCAAGTCGCTGACTCAGTATGAGATTGAACAGATTGTCGGACTGACGCTGAAGGATCTGGAGAAACGCCTGGAAGACCGTGACATTCATATGGATGTGACCGACAAAGCAATACACCTGATGGCGGTAGAATCGTATGATCCGGTCTACGGAGCGCGTCCGGTCAAGAGATATGTCCAGAAAAATGTTGAAAATGAAATTGCCGAAATGATTATCCGGGGTGACGCTGCGGACGGTGACACCATCCGGATTGATGAAGAAAATAATAAATTGAAATTCGCCGTCCTTTAATATATAATCATATACTGTGCAAGCTGAAATAGGGGAGAATATCTCCTATTTCAGTTTTTATGGAATTAAAGAAAAAGTTTTCTGTGACATATCCGGAGTATGATGCAGCTGGCCGGATACACGCAATATAAATACATATGAAAGCAGGTTGAACTTGAGTCAGAAGAAGAAAGGCAATTCCTTCGCGCAGAACGTCCTGATGCTGATGGTGGCGCAGATTATAATAAAAGTGCTCGGATTGGTTTACCGGCTGGCGATCACAAACTGTCAGGGTTTCGGAGACCTCGGCAACGGATATTATTCTACCGGTTATCAGGTATATGCCGTATTGCTGGTTCTCTCTTCGCAGGGCATTCCGGGAGCGGTATCCAAACTGGTGTCGGACCGCGCGGCGAGAGGCGAGTATAACAGTGCACACCGGGTGTTCAAGATGTCCTTGTACGCATTCGGGGCGATCGGTCTGACGTTCTCACTGCTTCTGCTCTTCGGCGCGGATTTTGTCGCGCGGGAGATTTTGAATGTGCCGGATGTCGCTTATGTGCTGAAGGTCCTGGCACCTGCAATTTTCTTTGTTTGTGTTTCCGCGGTAATCCGGGGCTACTTTGCCGGACTCGGCACGATGAGCGCGAGCAGCGTGACGCAGTCGATGGAACAGTTCTTCAACTGCGTCCTGACGATTCTATTTGTCTACGCAACGGTCGGCCGGCCGGCCTATATCATGGCGGCCGCCGGAAACGTCTCGACGACGCTTGCCGTGCTGATTTCTTTTTCCTATCTGATTTATTTTTATAAAAAAAACATCCGCGATTACCGCATGCCGTCGGACGATGCCGTGCCGACGGACACGGAAGCGAACAAACAGCTGATCCGTCTGATCATCGCGACTGCGATTCCGCTGACGATCGGCTCCGTTATTTCGGTCGTAACATCTTTTATCGATACGGTTACGGTCAGCAACTGCATTCAGATTGCCTACCGGGGCATACTTCACAACAAGCATGCGCTGGAGCACGAAGCGATGCGGGCGACGGGTATCCTTTCAAAGGTCGATACGCTGACGAATCTGCCGCTGGCCATCAACCTGTCATTCTATTCCGCGCTGATCCCGGAGATTACCTCGCTGCTGGCGAAGAAGGAATACAAGGAGGCCGCGAACAAGATCAGCATGTCGGCAACGGTTTCGATGCTGATCATTGTACCGTGTGCGGTCGGGTATATTACACTGGCGGATCCGATCCTGCACCTGCTGTATCCGAATGCGCCGGATGGCTCGCTAGTCTTCCAGATGTCTGCGGTCACGATGATTATCGTCGCGATCAATCACACGCTGCAGGGTTCGCTGTTCGGACTGGGCCGGATGTACACGCCGGCGCTGGCGCTTTTTGTCGGCGCGGTCGTTAAAATCATCCTCAACCTGATTCTGATCAGTAATCCGAAAATCGGAATGTACGGCGCGCCGATCAGCTCATTCGTATGCCAGGCGATTGCGTTCATAATCATATTCAATACGCTTCGGCATTCGATTAAGATCAATTTCAATGTACGGAAGGGAATCATCGTTCCGGTGGTGTCCAGTCTGGTCATGGGTGCTGTCATCGTGGTCTGCTACCGGATTGCGGCGCCGTTCATCGGCAACGCGATCACGACGCTGCTGTGCATACTGATCGGAGTTGTCGTGTACTTCCTGATGATTCTTGCGATGAAGATGTTCAGCAAAGAAGAACTGCTGGAGATACCGATGGGCGGAAAAATCTACCGTGTCGCGCGCCGGCTCGGCTTATACAAGGAGTAATAGAGAATGAAGAAATTGTGGTTTATTATTGTACTCTGGGGATCGAAGTTCGGACTGTTCCTATGCCGGATTTTCGGAAAGAACGGGACTTACATCGCAGGCGCCTTTGCGCTCCGGATGCAGAAGGATTTCATCACGCACTTTACGAACATCGATCCGGAACGCGTTGTCTTTATCACAGGAACCAATGGCAAATCCACGACGAATAACATCATCGTTCATGCGCTCAGGAATTCCGGCCGGAAGGTGACGACCAATCTGGAGGGCGCAAACCTGATTACCGGTGTGGCTACGGCTCTGATCCGCGATTCTTCGATGACCGGACGCGTGAACGGAGATTATCTGATTTTCGAGACCGATGAGCGGTATCTCAAATCGATTCGCGAGCAGCTTCCGGCAAAGAACCTCTGTGTGACGAACATCCAGAAAGACCAGGTTCAGCGGAACGGCGAGCCGGATTTTATCTACAAAAAAATCAAATCGGTGATCGGACCGGATATGCGGCTGTTCCTCAATAATGAGGAGCCGCGCGCGCTGTCGCTTGAGGAGCTGGCTGGTGAGACGATCACCTACGGCGTTCAGCGTAATGTCGAGTCTTTTGAGAAGATCGGCTTCTACGATGTGACAATGGGCTGCCCGAAATGCGGTGGCAAGATTGTGTTCCCTTATTACAACGTGGATAATGTCGGACCGTTCGAATGTACGGTGTGCGGTTTTTCCAGTCATCTGGAGCCAACTTATTTCATCTCGGACGTGGATTATGACGATCAGCAGTTTACCTGCAACGATCAGATCTATTACATGCCATACAGCCAGCCGTTCTTCCTCTATAATTACGCGCTGGCAATTGCGGTGTGCACTCATTTCGGTGTCGCGCCGCCGGAGATCAATCAGGCACTGCATTCGTTCCGGAACATCGCCGGCCGAATCGAACTGATCCCGTATAAGACAAAGAAAATCAAGTACATCCGGATCAAGCAGGAAAATCCGGAAACGCTGACAACCGCTTTTGATTTTATTGCACAGGACCGGACGCCGAAGATCTTCATGATCGGTCTGGAGCAGCTTGAAGATTTCCAGCCGTATTATACGAATACATTCTACACGTTCGACTGCGACGTCGATATGCTGCTGAAAGCCAATATCGAGCACTGCATCAGCTTCTCGGAGGCTGTAGCATACGACACGGCGAACCGGCTGATCTACGGCGGTTTTCCGGAGGACAGAATCACGGTTCTGCCGACGGACGACGATGACGCGATCTTTGCCGAGCTGGACAAATATGATAACGACAACGTATATCTGATTACCTGGCTCCACAAGTATGAACAGATGATGGGAGATCTGCACAAATATGAGTAAACTGAATATTACCTGGTGTTATCCGGACATTTTGAACCTCCATGGCGACCGCGGAAATATCATGGCGCTGGTCCGGATCGCGAAGAAGATGAATCTGGAGGTGAATGTTAAGAAGATCGTCAATATGGGCGATCCGATCGATTTTGATAATACGGACATTCTGTTTTTCAATCCGGGAGAATTCAAGTCCTGCGAGAATATCGTCCATGCGCTGTCAAAGCAGAAAGACGAGCTGGACCGGTATGTGGAAGGAAACAAAGTGCTGGTCACAATCGGGACGACCGGTGCGTCGTTTGCG
>Ga0256406_1001045_pt1 | contig 46226 bp, 38 predicted proteins | sample RumenRJG_03DNA_FD_185986 | JGI IMG/M metagenome (GOLD analysis project Ga0256406, IMG submission 185986) | Bovine rumen microbial communities from Lethbridge, Alberta, Canada - RJG_03 | ecosystem: Host-associated > Mammals > Digestive system > Stomach > Rumen | place: Canada: Alberta | collected... | reverse complement strand
CGGATCCTTCTCCGGTTTGGAGAGATTGATCGTGATGTCCAGATCGCCGTATTCCTTGGCCGTCTTCCACTTCACATCGCGGGCGATCCTGTCCCTGCGGATGTAATTGGTGTTCTGGGAAAATTCATAATACCAGTCCGTCGCCTCTTTCGGGCCCTCCGCATACTTGTCCCGGAAGTTCCGTATCACCTCGGAGGGACGCGGTGTCAGGACACCCATCAGGCGCGTATCAAAGAGATCCCGGTAAACGACGGAATCTCCGCCCGTGATTCCCTTCTCCACGGCATAATCCGTGAGCTCGCGCAGCGTATCCGCCAGTTCCGTACCGTCTGCAATGCGCTCGTCAGAGAGAGTAACCGCATAGGCAGTCGCCTCTTCGACGCTTCCCTCATAATCATCCTTTCCCAGTTCCCTGAGAATACCGTTGGTCGCCCAGATCATGTCATCCTGACCGATCAGCCCTGCTGCCAGCCCGTATCCAACAAGCCTTGTTACTGCATTATCGATATCGCTCATTTTTCTTCCTCAGTTGTTATATCCAACCCTGTTTATTTCTGCATATTTACAAAAATGCAGATGCTGTAACACGTTCCTGCCTGGCTCTGACGCTAAGGTGGCTGCGTCTCCTTTGGCGATATATCCAAAATCCGGCGCCAGTCCCTGACGCGGGGATGGCTGCGTGCCAGGGCATCTGCATGTCTGGACATCCTGTCAGGACATTACATGTCAGTTCATACCACGCGAGGTCCATCACCGATGGAGACCACGTAGAAACTTGCCTCATAGCCGATCTTTTTCTTATAGGCCTCGCCGACCTGTTTAACAAACGTATCGACAGCCTCATCACGCACGATGGAAACTGTGCAGCCGCCGAAACCGCCGCCCGTCATACGGGATCCGATGCATCCGTCGATCTTCCATGCCTCCTCAGCCAGCGTATCCAGTTCCTCACAGGAAACTTCATAGTCCTTGCTGACGGACACATGCGCCTCGTTCATCAGCTCGCCGAACCTCTTCAGATTGCCCTCTTTCAGGACGCGGACAGCCTCGATCGTACGCTGATTTTCGTATACGGCATGTTTTGCGCGCTTCTGGCGAACCGGATCCTTGATGGCATCTTTGTACTGTTCAAACTGCTCATCTGTCAGATCACAGAGATGCTCGATATCCGTCACGCGCTGCAGTTCCTCCAGCGCCTGCTCACACTCGCAGCGTCTCGTATTATAGGCAGAGCTGGTCAGCTCATGCTTCTTGTTCGTATTGGAAATGACGATCTTCGCGCCATCCATGCGGATCGGCACGTACTCATACGAGAGATCCGACGTATCGAGAAAGATAGCATTGTCCTTCTTACCCATGGCCACGGCGAACTGATCCATAATGCCGCAGTTCATGCCATTGTAATTGTTCTCCGAATCCTGCCCGATAATAGCCAGGATCTGGTTGGAGATCTCGAAGCCGTAGATATCACGCAGGATAAATCCCGTCAGAACCTCGAGGGACGCGGACGACGAGAGGCCTGAGCCGTTCGGGATATTGCCGTATACGGCCATGTCGAGTCCCTCGTTTACCATGTAACCATCTTTAATAAAAGTATAGATCACGCCCTTCGGATAGTTTGTCCATCCGTATGCATCATCCGGTACCAGCTCATCGAGCGATGTCTCGATCACACCATTCTGCGGGAAATTCACGGAATAAAAGCGAAGCTTCCTGTCACTTCTCTTTCTGGCCGCTGCATATGTGCCGATCGTCAGCGCGCAGGGGAATACATGCCCGCCGTTATAATCGGTATGCTCGCCGATCAGGTTGACACGGCCCGGTGCAAAATAAACCTTCCCGTCACCCAGTGGCCCGAATTTCTTTTCAAACTCGGCTGTTACCTCAGCCTTCATCTCTTCCGGTGTCTTATCAACATCTGACATGTGTTCTTCCTCCTGCTTTATATATCCCTGTTTGAGCGTTTCCGTATATTTCTCTTCGTTTCGTACCTTCACTCAGCTCAGCGGAACGGCAAAACCGCTAACGCGCTACTCTGTATTATACCGTTGAGATACCGGCATTTGCAATCATTGTCAGTCGTTTTACAAAAACTTCCATAGCAGAAATTTCTGTCACTCCATTGATTGCAGTTTCGGGAGGTCATAAAACAGCTGCCACAGATGGCCTGCGAACATTGTGCGTTTTTCGTCGTGAGTGAGCATGCTAGCTGCGGCCCGGGTGACAACCGTTCAAGCAGAAATGCTTCCAAAGCCCTCACGTATTTGCCGGATTTTGAAAGCATTTCTGCGCGTTTTGTCAGAGGGCCGCAAATCAGCGCATGCGAACGAACAGAAAAACGTACAGTGAGCCGGCCGCTGTGACAGCTGTTAAATAAAATGAATATTAACTTGTTTCAGTCCGCCTCCATGAAATACATCCGCGAACACCCGTCCGCGAAATACCTCGTATTTTCATTGTATCCGGTACCCGCGTAGCCCGGCGCCAGCTTCACGCCCGCATCCATCAGCAGCCGTCCCGAGGCCCGCACCTCCTCCTGCTCGCCCGGCATAGTGACGAAATCAGCGATCAGCCGGTGCAGGAACGAACCCGGCTTCACGTGAACGGGTGAAGCCGTATTCACGAGATCCCCGAAGCTCCGGATATCCCGCTTCTGCTCCAGACTGTAAAAATGATACCGCAGCCCACCGTCAAGTCCCCTGGCGCGGAACTGCTCAAACGGAGCGTTCGGCACTGCTTTTTCCTGCAGGATCATGCCGACTGCTTTTTTCCTGTCCGGTGCGACGCAGGTCCACTCGTGAATCCGTCCTGTCCTTCCGCGGTAAAAATCACCGTTCTGCAGCACATCGCGCCACGCCTTGTACAGAAGGATCTTCTCCTTCAGTTCCTGAAATTCACGGTGATCCATGTCACAGAGATTCATTTCGCATCCGAAAACGCCAAAGACAGCTACATTAAAGCGCGTATCCAGCGGCGTCTCCCGCAGCGTCTGATGATTGGGACTCGCCGATACGTGTGCGCTGACCACGGACATCGGATAGCCATAGGAATATCCCTCCTGGATGGTGCTGCGTTCCACCGGATCCGTATCATCGCTCGCCCAGATCTGCGGGCAGCAGCACAGCACGCCCAGATCGAACCGGCAGCCGCCTGACGCGCATCCTTCGAAGAGGATGTGCGGGAATTTTTCCGTCAGGGTCTTCAGCATGCGATAGTATCCGAGGATGTACCGGTGCGCCGTCTCACCCTGGCACTCCGCGTCATCCCGCTGCGACGCGAGCCACGGCGAATAGACATCACTCATCACGCGGTTCATATCCCACTTCACGTAGTTGATGTCTGCTGAAGAGAACACATCACTCATGCAGTCGATCATGTAGTCGACGACTTCGGGATTGGCCAGGTCGAGCAGCATCTGATGTCTTCCCTCCGCGTGCTGCCGTCCCGGGATCTGCATCGCCCAGTCCGGATGCGCCCGGTAGAGATCGCTGTTGGCGCTGATCATCTCCGGCTCCACCCACAGGCCGAAGTCCATGCCGAGTGCGTGAATTTTGTCCGCCAGACCCTTCAGGCCGTCCGGCAGCTTTTTCTTATTGACCGTCCAGTCGCCGAGCGCCTGCGTGTCGTCATCTCTGGTCCCGAACCAACCGTCATCCATGACGAAAAGCTCGATGCCCGCATCCTTTCCGGCCTTTGCGAGCCGCAGCAGCTTTTTCTCGTCGAATTTAAAATAAGCTGCTTCCCAGCTGTTGAGAAGCACGGGGCGCGCCTTGTGCTTCCACTCGCCGCGGACAATATGCTCGCGAACGAAATGATGCATGTGCAGGCTCATCCCGGTGAATCCGCTGCCCGACCAGGTCATAACGGCTTCCGGCGCCTCGAAGATCTCTCCCGGCAGCAGCTGCCAGGAAAAGCCCTCCGGATTGATGCCCGTGAGGAATCGGGTCTTGCCAAACCGGCTCACTTCCGCCGACTCATAGTGATTGCCGCTGTAAATCAGGTTGATGCCATAGCATCCGCCGGCGGTTTCCGATGTTCCTTCCGGATAGAGCATGACAAACGGATTGCAGGCATTGGAAGAAATGCCGGCTGTGGTACTGCTGACCACACGGCCGCCGCTGATATCCAGCTCATGGCGTTGCATCTCTCGCGCCCAGGCACCGGTAAAGACAGACATTTTGTATCCGGCCGTCTCGAAATCCAGCTGCGCGCTGAGCAGCCGCCGGATCTGGATTTTTCCGCTTCCGCAGTTGATGAGCTTCACCGTTCTGGTGATCACATCGCAGTCCTCAAATACGTAGTAATGAAGCTCCAGCCGGCAGTCCCCCGACGCCTCCCGGAGTGTCACGACGAGCTGCTCCACTTTTCCGTGCGCCGGATTCGCAGATACAGGCGATGCGTCCGTCAGTGCTGTTTCCGCAAGCTCCTCTTTCCCGTCCGACGCATCTGCAGATACAGCCGATGCATTCGTCAGCGCTGTTTCCGCATGCTCAGCTTTCCCGTCTGCAGGATCGGCATAAGAGGAAGGCAGGGTCTCCAGCGGCTCCTTGCCCTCTCTGATCTCCGAACTCTCATAGAGAAAGTCCGACGTCCGACCGCCGTCAGCATGGATCAGCGAGATCATCGTATCCCGCAGGTCTCCCTTCCCTGTCGTAGAGATCTCGGAGCGCAGATCTTCCATGCAAAGGCTCTGATGCTCCTCATCCCAGGAAATCGCATTGCCCTGCGGAAATTCTCTCTTTTCTCCGAGCGCCTCCGCGTCCTCCTGAATTTCCTCATCCGTCTTCTCTGCAGGATCCCCGAGTGAAGCCCCGTAGTACAGATGCTCCAGATGGCCCTCCGGCAGCACGCGGAACATATATGTCGTATCCGGTGTATCCAGCGTAAATACACGATCCGCAATCCTGATCATATCCGCTTTTTATCTCCGTTCTTCATCTGTTTTTCTGAATTACTTCTCCGCAATCTTTGCTTCGATCTCCTTCATCCGCTCATCGTTCAGGCTGTATTTTTTCCTGAAGACGATAAAAGCGATGATGAGAAGGATAACCGGCGGAACCGTCATCCACATATGCAGGCCGGTAATGGTTGCTGCGGACTGCACAGCGGCGTCATCCGTCTTGAGGCCGATCCAGTCGATCGCACAGCCGGACAGGAAGGCAGCTACACCGGAAGCCAGCTTTACCGTAAAGGTCTGCATGGAAAAAATAACCGACTCCTCACGTGTTCCGTTTTTCATCTGTCCGTAGTCAACGGTATCGGAAAGGAATACGGTCAGCATGACGTTCAGAATGCCATAGCCGGCATAAACCATGATGCCCGGGATCAGAAGGATCAGCCAGACTTTTATATAGGCACCGGAGAATCCCATGGCGAGCAGAATGATATATCCTGCGATCTGGATGATAATGCCGAGGGCAAACAGGCGGAGCTTCTCAACCTTCTTACGGATAACCGGAATGGCCAGCATGCAGACAACCTGTGTGGCGAAGCAGACCGCCGTGAAAACACTGTACAGGTCTGTCTGTCCGAGGTCGAACTGGAAGAAATACAGGATCAGGTTACCGGTGATATCGATCGCCATGTACACGAGAATAACGGAGAGTACGATGATCATGGCCTGATCATTCCGGAACAGCGCCTTGAACATCTGTCCGATGCCGACCGATTTCGTATCTTCCGGCTTCTTTTCGGGTACATTGAGAACGAAGATGACCTCTGTCACAATGAAGACAACAGCAACCAGCAGTGCCCAGGTGCGGAAGCCCGGTTTATACAGAACAAAGTTGCTCGTCAGCGCGGCCGTTCCCGAGAGGATCGGTACGACCGTCATCGTGAGGACCGTAGGTACCGCGTCGCCGATACCGGACGCCGAACGCGCCAGGGAGGAAAGCTGCTCCCTGTCTTTTCCGGGATTGGTGATCGCAGGGATCATGGACCAGAACGGAATATCCATCAGTGTATAGGTGACGCCCCAGGCAATGTAAAATACGGCGAGCCATACCCGCATCGCACCGTCGGCCATATTGTCAGGGACGGCAAACAATGCGTAGACGATCACGGCGTTCATGATCGAACCCGTCAGGATCCACGGGCGATAGCGGCCCCAGCGGGTCTTGGTCTTCGCCACCACGATGCCCATGAATGGGTCATTGGCGGCATCGAAGATTCTCGCGCCCATCAGCACAGCGCCGATAAATGTAGCGCTCATGCCGAGTACCGTATTGTAATAGTAGAGTACATAGCTGTTCACCAGCATGTACACGATATCCTTGCCAAATGCCCCGAGGCAGAAGGCCAGCTTGTTACGCGCTTTGAGTTCCATGTAGAAATCCTCCGTTCTCCTGTTTCATATTTCACAATGCTGCGCATGCCTGACTATATGGTATTTGAGCTGTCACTTCGTGCTGCCCAGATCACCAATCATACACACGCCTGTGCAGACGTTCTGAAGCGGTTCTCACTACGGCTGTATAGTCGCCGATTCAATGCATCAGTGTCCGCCCAGTATCCTCTTGCCGGCCTTCAGCTCAGCCGCGATCCTGACGGCTTTGAATCCACCGTCATAGATGCCCGCCTTTTTGTTGTTCATGATGCAGCTGCACATATTTTCGAACAGCACGCTGTCATCGAGGAACATATCCAGCATCTGATCCGTGTGATCGATATCCGGGCATTCCAGCGTTCCGTCGCCGATCTCCGCCGAATGGATGGCGCCCCACTTCTCATGTCCGCCGATATGCCGGATAAAAAGCTTCGGCACCGGGTAAAACGAGAGCTCCGACGGCTTTGTCACCAGCACATCCGCGCTCCGCATGAGAAGGTTTGTGCAGTAAACCGCTTCAAAAATATTTTCATGCCAGAAGACATGAACACCTTCGATATCCGCCTGCAGCGCCTCGTCGCAGAAGGCCTTTGTCTGCCCCCAATTATTGAAGTGTTTTTCCGTTACGGAAGAAAGCTCAGGAATATCATGTTCCAGCTCATGCCATACATTTTTGTAATCGCCCACGTTGATGTAGATCACGGCTCTGTGTTCCTTCACAGCCGGCATCAGGTGACGGATGATCGCGGCAAAAATATCTTTCTGGGCGCCCGCGCCACCGATCGTCAGCAGAAAACGCATCGGCTTTCCTTCTTTTTTTCGTGCGATGCGGTTCGTGCAGTCTGTCTCGATATTGTCCACGAATTCGGCGTCTACGTAATGTCCCGTATAGACGAGGCTGTCCGCCGGCATCGGCTTCAGTACCCTGTCACCGTCCATGCCGTTCAGGATCCGGTAACCCTGATAAGCGCTGTGCGTCTGCACCGTATGGACGGCTCCCTCGGCCAGATGAAGCGCCATCGGCCAGTTGTCCGGGATCGCGTTGACGACGTATTTCATGCCGGCGTGCAGTGCCGCCTGCGCAGGCCATACATGCGTACCGATGACCGGGATATCCTTCGGAACGTTCCGGAAGACGGGTGCCATGATCTCGGCATTTTTCTGATCGGATGCATTATAGGTGAGTTTGCGGAACCCCTCGTAATTCACGGGCTCCCACACGACACGATTGAACAGCGCACTCTTCTGCGAGATTCTCGATCCCATAGAATACAGGTCGTTCTGCGCACCGATCACCTTCGTACACGCCGTCTGCGGATAGGAATTCAGATCCATCCAGTACGGTCTGTAGCCCAGCGCAGCCGCGCAGCTGGCGATCGCCATGGAAATCCTGTAGTGGCCGAAGCCCATCCGGATATTACCAACGATCATGCCTCTCTCCGTGTCAAATTCGGCATCGCCCTTTTCCTCACTGCTGCTGACCAGGCGGACCTCCTTTGCGCCGAACGCCGGTCCGATCACGTCATTATTTTTGAGAATGGTCGGATACGAGGCATCCTCATCGCTTCCGAATTTTTTCACATAACGTTCTTTGGAGGCGCAGGCCGAACGATAGGCGGCCTCGCTGATCCTGTTTCCAAAAATTTCTCTGGCTCTGTCTTCCATTTCTCTCACCTTTCCTGCCTCATGCTTCGCGGATAACGATACCATCGATCAGAATGTTCACGACTTCCTCGAGTGCACGGTTGTAGGTAATCCCGTTTTCCACGAGAACGTCGCGCTGGAAAAACTGCTCCAGCGTTGCCTCGAACATCGTCTTGAACACCGGAATGGAAACCCGGCGGATTTTCCCCTCTTTCATGCCCTTCCTGAGAAGTTCAATCGTTGGTTCCCAGCCGCTCTCCAGGCCTTCCTGCACTTTCGTGTACACATCCGGATATTTGTCCTTCAGTACATAGAGCTTGCGGAAATCAACTGTCTGATACTGTTCCGGCATGGCGCCGAGCAGCTTCCTGAGTTTTTCCACCGTCTCCAGTTCGGGATCATCGTAAATTTCCTTCTCCGTCTCCTTGATCGAGCGAAATACGTATTCCGCCATGGAACGCAGGAGTGATCCCTTGTCCGGAAAGACCGCATAGATCGTTTTTTTACTTCTGTGAATCAGCGCCGCCAGCTCATCCATGGTAAATTTCAGTCCATTCCGGTTGAAAAGCACAATGGTTCCATCCAGAATGTCCTTCCGCACGGCAGTCTCCGTGGAAGTTTTCAGCGTTCTTCTTTCTTCCTGCTTCTGCATTCTTTTTCCTTTCCCGGTTCAGCTGCACTTTTTCCCGCCTGACGGATCAGCTTTCACCCGTCGTTCGGAAACTATATTTGTTAATTCAGTTTCCTTATGAGACCATTATAGTCCTGTTGTTCCAGGCGATTCAAGAAACTAAATTCACAATTTCAGTTTCCAAAATTTGTGCACTTTGGGAGAAGGGATAAATGAGCTTCTCGGATTTTATCCAGTTATCGCGGCGTTCGCCGCACCTCATCAGCATACTTTGCATGTGTGAGGGTGAGGCTGAATCCTCGCATAAAAAGAAGACCCGCAGACAGTTTATCTGTCCACGGATCTCCTGTAATGTGAAGCACCACATCACGATTTCTTCTGTGATCATTCTTATGATCTTCCCAGTATCATTTCCTTCACAGCATCATTTCTTATAGTCTTCCAGATTGATCTGCTCCGTCGTCTGCGGATCGTTGCTCTCGGCATTGGCGATGAGCTGATTCAGCTGGACTTCCGTCCCGATAAATTCCGTCGCCATGCATTCATACACAGAATGCTCCGTGCGGAAAAGGAAAAGTCCGTCATCATATACGGTGGTGATCACCGGCGAAGTATGTACATACGTACCATTCTTATACTGTTTGCTCCCCGATACACAGCCAATGAGTTCCCCATTCTCAATTTTCCAGTTTGTCAGTGTCATCATGATCTCCTCAGCTTCTTCCCTCGTTAACTATCTTACATGTTACGCCTGCATTTTCCACTCCCCCGGGAACTGCATTACTGCCTATGATAAGGCCTTCGCGTGAAAAATCTGTGAACAGACAGATGCCTTATCATTGCAATTGTCTTACAATAAATGTAAATTAAGTATAGTATCTGTTAACGCAAATTTCCACAGGAGATCACTTATGTTTTTATTCGCGTATGCTCTTGCACTCCCCGTCTTTCAGATCGTTTTGTTCTATGCCATCGTCGCTTTTCTGCCGGCAATCCTGCTGCTGCGATATGTCTACAAGCAGGACGCCATAGAAAAGGAGCCGGGATATCTGCTCTGGCAGCTGATCCTCCTCGGAGCTCTCGCCGGTTTTCTATCCATGATCCTGGAATCCGTCGGAGACAGGCTCATCAAGAGCTCTCCTCTTGATCCGGCCAGCATAACCTATCAGGTCGTCTATTACTTCTGCGTCGTGGGTATGGTCGAAGAGGGAACCAAATATATTCTCATGGCATCCCGCACATGGCGTGACCCGAATTTCAACTTCCGTTTCGACGGTATCGTGTATGCCGTCTTTACCTCCCTCGGATTTGCCGCCATGGAGAATCTGCTCTACATCATCAATTACGGGGTTTCCGTAGCACCTTCCCGCGCACTGCTCTCCATCCCGGGACACATGGCATTTGCCGTGCTGTTCGGCGTATTTTACGGACGGGCAAAGCTCGCCCACGACCTCGGCCATAAGGTGCGTCAGGTTGCCGACCTTGTGATCGGCTATGTACTCGCCGTATGCCTGCACGGGACCTATGATACATGTGCCTCTCTCGGCAATGCGGCCTCCACGCTCGTCTTCGTGGCTGTCATTGTCATCGTCTATCTCCTCTGCTTCATCGTTGTCAGAAATGAGGCAAGGTCAGACCGGCGCGTGTAATTTAGAAAAACTTTATCTGCAAGACATAGAAAAATCACAAAAACATTTCGTAAAACTCTTTTCAATTTTGTTTTTTTATGGTAATGCTAGATACAGATGTTTTGTTCAGTGTATTTAATTACACACATCAATACTTACTTACAAATACTTCCCATATTTTCATCGCATGGTATGAACGCTGCGTGTACGGCGGCGCGATCTGTTGACACAGATTCATCCGGTCAACGCAGACCGTCAGCGTCCTGAAGCGGATAGCATCACGCAGTTTAGCTAAAGATATATTGTACAGAACGGGCTCATATAGAGTCAGCCCCTGACAAATCGATAGCCGTCATATATGCACTGCTGACAATGACATCTAAGGGAAGACACACAGGCAGAAAGGCAGCAGGAGGTTTTAAACATGGCGAGAACTTCCATCAACACGGAAACGGATGCAAACAAAGCAGAAGAAAACTCATTTGATTTCAAGGATCTGGGACGCAAAATCAAAGTTCTGCGTCTGAAGAAGGGTCTGACACAGAATGAGGTCGCGCAGGCTCTTCACGTGACGCCCGGCTATATCAGCAATGTGGAAAACGACAGAACCGCGATGTCTCTTCGTGTTCTTTCCTATTACGCAAAGCTGATGGGGATCACGCTGGACTCACTTGTCGGTGAGATTGAACCGGAGTATACCGAGACCGCTCTGGATAATGAGCTTCTCTCTGAGATCTCTACCCTGAAAGAAGACGAAAAGAAGAAACTTCTGAAGACGATAAAGCTCTGGAAGAAAACCAGCTGAAAATAAAGCAGCTGGTATATAAGAAAAAACGATCAAAAAATACAGCTGATACCCGATTTCCGTTTCAGGAAAAGGGTATCAGCTTTTTTCTCACATGTCTCAGAGGTAAATCAGAATGTGCCGGCACCCGTCTGACATATGTCGCGGAGACAGCAGATCTCACATTTTGGACTGCGGGCTGTACATACCGTCCGTCCGTGCAGGACAAGCCTGTGGCAGAAATTATTGCCCTCCTCCGGCGGGATGATCGCACGCAGCTGCTTCTCCACCTTATAGGGATCCTTCTCCCCGTCCGTGAGGCCGATCCGTCCGGACAGTCTTATGCAGTGCGTATCCGTGACAATGGCAGGCTTTCCGTACACATCTCCGAGTACCAGATTTGCGCTTTTTCTGCCGACACCCGGAAGCTTCAGCAGCTCTTCCATCGTATCCGGCACCTGATCATGATATTCATAATGGAGCATTTTCATGCAGGCTGAAATATCCCGTGCCTTGCTCGGGCCCAGACCGCACGGGCGCACGATTGCCTCAATCTCCGCCGGATCCGCCGCCGCCAGGGCAGCCACCGACGGAAACCTCGCGTACAGCTGAGGTGTCACCTGATCCACGCGTTTATCCGTGCACTGTGCGGCAAGCCGCACACTCACCAGAAGCTGCCACGGCTCACCGTAATCCAGCGTGCACTGCGCGTCGGGATATTCCTTTTTCAGGCGCCTGATCACCTCAAGCGCCCGCTCTTCCTTCGTCATCATTCGTTCATCCACTTATTTTACGACAAAGTTCAGGATCTTGCCCGGCACATAGATCTCCTTGACGATATTTTTACCCTCCAGGAATCTCTGTACATTCGGCTCCTTCTTTGCCTCGGCGAGCGCATCATCCCGTGCCATATCAACCGGAATCTCAATGACGCCACGGACCTTGCCGTTGACCTGCACGCCGATCTTCTTCGTCGCGTCGACGGTCTTCTTCTCATCATAGGTCGGCCATGCGGAAAGCGTGCAAAACGTCTTGCCATCCGGATTCATGCCCTCATACTGCCAGATTTCCTCGCAGATATGCGGTGCAAACGGTGAGAGCAGCTTGATGAAGGTAATAAGATCATCCTTCGTGATGGAACCGGCCTTGTAAAACTCATTGATCAGGCCCATCATGGCTGCAATGGCCGTATTGAACTTCATGTTTTCGATGTCTTCGGACACCTTGCGGATCGTCTTGTGGAGCGATACCTCAATGGACGGATCTTCCTTCTCCGCCGTGGCAATATCTGTGAGACCTGCCACACGGTCGAGAAAACGCTTGCAGCCGCGGAGAGACTCATCATTCCACGGTGCGGCGCTGCCGTAATCGCCCATGAACATGACATAGGTGCGCAGCGTATCGGCGCCGTACTGGCTGACGATATCCAGCGGGTCGATGACATTGCCCTTCGACTTCGACATTTTTTCGCCGTCAGCACCGAGGATCATGCCCTGATAGGTACGCTTCGCGTACGGCTCCGGTGTGTTGACCTCGCCGATGTCGTAGAGGAAATGATGCCAGAACCGGGAGTAAAGCATATGACGGGTCACATGCTCCATGCCGCCGTTGTAATGGTCTACCGGCATCCAGTAATCGATCTTCTTCCGGTCTGCAAACGCCTTGTCATTATGCGGATCGCAGAAACGCAGGAAATACCATGACGATCCCGCCCACTGCGGCATCGTATCGGTCTCACGCTTTGCATCGGCGCCGCACTTCGGGCACTTGCAGTTGACAAACGACGGGATCTTCGCCAGCGGCGACTCGCCGTCCGTTCCGGGCTCAAAGTTCTTCACCGGCGGAAGCTCCAGCGGAAGCTCATCCTCGGGAACGAGCACATCGCCGCAGTTCGGGCAGTGAATGATCGGGATCGGCTCACCCCAGTATCTCTGGCGGTTGAAAGCCCAGTCCTTCATCTTGTACTGAACACCCTCGTGGCCGATGCCCTTTGCCTTCAGCTCCTCGAGCATCCGGGCGATTGAGTCTTTCTTGTTCGTATAGCCGTTCAGGAAGTCCGAGTTGATCATCTCGCCGTCGCCGGTCCAGGCTTCCTTTTCCACATCGCCGCCCTTGATGACGGGGATGATATCACAACCGAATTTCTTTGCAAAGTCATAGTCACGCTGATCGTGTGCCGGCACAGCCATGATCGCACCCGTGCCGTATCCCATCATGACGTAATCGGCAATGAAGATCGGGATCTCCTTGCCGCTGACCGGATTCACCGCGGTCAGGCCGTTGATTTTTACACCGGTCTTGTCCTTGACGAGCTGTGTTCTCTCGAACTCGGTCTTCTTCGCACATTCCGCACGGTAATTGAGCACTTCGTCCCAGTTGCTGATGCGGTCCTTGTATTTGTCAAGGATCGGATGCTCCGGCGCCACGACCATGAAGGTTACGCCGAAAAGCGTATCGCAGCGCGTCGTGTAGATTTCGAGCTTATCATTGGTGCCGCTGAGGCCGAAGTTCACGAATGCGCCTGTGGAACGGCCGATCCAGGTGATTTCCTGCTGCTTTACGCTCGCCGGATAATCCACGTGGTTCAGGCCCTCCAGGAGCTTGTCCGCGTACTGGGTGATGCGGAGGAACCATACATTTTTGGAGAGCTGGATGACATCGTTGTGGCAGATATCGCACTTGCCGCCCTGAGAGTCCTCATTGGAGAGAACGACCTTGCAGTGCGGACAGTAGTTAACGAGCGTCTTCGAGCGGAACACAAGGCCATGCTCAAAGAGCTTCTCGAAGATCCACTGCGTCCACTTGTAGTAATCCTTGTGCGAGGTAGCGAAGACACGATCCCAGTCAAAAGAGAATCCGACCTTCTTCAGCTGATCGGAAAAATGAGCGATGTTCTTCTCCGTAATGTCATGCGGATGCGTATTGGTCTTGATCGCGTAATTCTCGGCCGGCAGACCGAAGGAGTCAAAACCGATCGGGAAGAGGACATTATAGCCCTGCATTCTGCGCTTTCTCGAAAGGACCTCGATGCTGGAGTAAGCCTTGATATGACCTACGTGCATGCCCGCTCCTGACGGATAAGGGAACTCCACCAGCCCGTACCACTTGGGCTTTTTGGAAAAATCTACGGCCTCGAATGCCTTGTTGTCCTCCCAAGCCTTCTGCCATTTCGGCTCGATCTCTTTGAAATCGTATTTCATTGTCTGTTACCACCTTTCCTGTCATCCGGCTGTGTCATACGATTCTGCGCCGGCAGACCTGACTGATATTCGCAGCTGCTGATTCGCTGCGATGTATAAATCTGCAGCTGCATATGCTCTGTGATGTGCATATCTGCAGCAGCCCAAGCTCTGCGATATGCAGAATATCTGCAGTTGTTCATCCTCTGCAAATATGTTATGCAGGATATCTGCAGTTGTTCACCCTCTGCAATATATCATGAACTTTCCGCCCGCAGATAGATCTGAAAGGCGCCGCCGCGCTCTCCCATAATGTCAACACGGGAATTGATATAAGCCAGTTTGCTTTTCAGATAATTGATGTACAGCCAGACGATGTCCTTCTGTGATTCGGCATCCTCCGGCAGATCTTTTTCATCCGCCCATACGTGTTCGATCAGATACTCCGTCGACAGCTCTTTATCACGGTTCAGGATGAGCGTCTGCATCAGCTCAAGCTCCCTGACGGAGAGCCGGACGGTATTTTCAGATGTGAGTTCCTGAGATTCGGCATTGAGAACAATGTCTCCGCACTTCAGCTCCGTAGTGCTGTACGCGGTTCTCCGCCTCGTCATTGCTTTTACACGGGCGATCAGTTCTTTCATGGCAAACGGCTTAGTCAGGTAGTCATCGGCACCGGAATCGAGTCCCTCCACCCGGTCGTCGATCTCCGACTTTGCCGTCAGCATCAGTACCGGCGTCACGATGTTGCGGGCCCTCAGCTCCTTCAGCACCGTCATGCCGTCCATCTTCGGCATCATGATGTCCAGAATAATGGCATCATAGCCGTTTTTTTCTATGAGATCCAGTGCTTCCTCGCCGTCATAAGCAGAATCCACAGCATACCCCTGCATCGTGAGCACAGCCGTTTCCGCGCGGTTCAGATCTCTGGTATCTTCCGCGAGTAATATCTTCATTTTGTCCCCGATGAAAAATTCAACACAGCATGAAACATCTGCATCGTCCACGCAAATTGTTTTCCGGGCGCAGTACGCACGCCCGAAAACCGCCTGCTCGTCAACGTTTCATGCGTTTATTCCGGCAGTTCGTCACGGTAGATCATGTTGCGCAGTGTCTGCATCGACATGTCCGTCGCAGCCAGTTCATCCGCGCAGCGTTTCAGCTCACGAACGAGAAGGTCGGTATTCGCCGCCGGATTCTTTTTATATTTCAGATGGTGTTCCAGTGCAGCCCAGGTATCCATGGATATGGTTCTGAGCTGGATCTCAGCAAAATATGCGTCGTCCACTCTCAGGATCATATGATAGCTGCGATAGCCGTTGGGCTTGGCGTGACGAATATAATCTTTTTCCTGCACAACCGTACAGTCAGGCATGGCCGCCAGATAGTCGCGGATCGTATACACATCCTCCACGAAGGCACAAACAATGCGAAGTCCAATCGCATCCGTGAGCACGCCGAGCGCCGATTCCTCGGTCTCAGGGAGCCCCTTGCGGCGACACTTCTCACGCATGCTCTCCTCCGATTTGATACGGGAGAGACAGTGCTCCACCGGATCACTGCCGTACTTCTTCTTCAGTTCCTCCCGAATCTCCGAGATGCGATCCTCCAGCCGTTTCATGACGTCCTGCATCTGCGGGAGGTTGTCGCCATATATGCTCTCAGCCATAAATAACTTTCCTGTCAAATAAACTTTATACCATATTCACAGCGGCCGAATCATTCCATGCCATCATGCTGTATTCACGATGGCCGGACCGTTCCATACCATCATGCCAAATTCTCACTCCACGCCTTAATGCCATATTCAATGATTATAGCAAATCTGTTCACGGAATCAACCTCCCGGCCGAATCAGCACGGATCAAAAGTCATTGTCAACTCTCTGAAAGCCCCCGGAATACATGGAGACTTCCAGCCCCGACAGAGCGATGAGCACCTGGGAGTCCCCATGTATTCCGGGGCTCCGGCAGCGGCTGAACAGTATTAAGCGTGAGCCGGATATACAACTTGTATAATTCCACGCAATCGCAATACTATTTTCTTGTAAAAACGTCATAAATCAACATTTAATATGTTGTTTTATGTTGTTTTTATGTGGGATTGATGCTATATTACAGATGAAACGAAGAATTGATCACTTCTCGGAAAGGAAGGATATACGATGAAGGTTCTTGATACAAAATTTATGCGTGGATTTATCAAAATGGCTGATGACGGCTATAAACAGGGCTGGCATGAAAGAAACGGCGGAAACCTCTCGTACCGCCTGAAGCCCGAAGAAGTGGAGGACATTCGTCCCCGTCTGAACGATAACAAGGACTGGGTTCCGATCGGCTGCTCTGTACCGGACCTGGCAGGTGAATTTTTCCTCGTGACAGGTACCGGCAAGTATTTCAGAAACATCGCCGTCGACCCCGAAGCCTGCCTCGCGATCATCGAGCTCGACGACAAGGGTGAGAATTACCGCATCCGCTGGGGTCTCGTTGAAGGCGGCGGTCCTACCAGCGAGCTTCCCACCCATCTGCTGAATCATGAGGTAAAAAAGAAACTGACAGACGGCCGTTACCGCGTGATCTACCACGCACACACGACAAACATCATTGCCCTGACCTTCATCCTTCCGCTGAAGGACGAGGTCTTCACAAGGCAGCTCTGGGAATCCGCAACAGAGTGCCCTGTCGTCTTCCCTGACGGCGTCGGCGTCCTTCCGTGGATGGTGCCTGGCGGCAAGGAGATCGGTATTGCGACCAGCAAGCTGATGGAAAAATATGACATCGTCATCTGGGCGCATCACGGCATGTTCTGCGCCGGCGAGGATTTCGACCTCACCTTCGGCCTGATGCACACCGTGGAGAAATCCGCAGAGATCCTGCTGAAGGTTCTCTCCGTAACACCGAACAAACTGCAGACGATCACCGCACAGAATCTCAGGGAGGTGGCAGAAGGCTTCCATGTGACGCTGCCGGAGCGGTTTCTTTACGAGAAATACGACTAATCAGATGCTTGATTCACACCCCAATACAAGATGAAACAAACTGCCCGGTTGCTTCGCAGCTCCTGTGGCATACAGTAAAAGCCGGTCCTCCGCTGCTGCAGATGCAGCACGGAGAGCCGGCTTTTCTATGTCTGCTCTTCTGTTTTCCGGACAATTGTCTGCGATATGAAAAGTTTATGCAGGCACTCAGCTTTCGGTCACGTGTTGCACAAAATCCAGCACTGCCTTCGTGTACCGCTCCGTATCGATGCAGTAGCTCACACCGTGCATGGCGCCCTCGAAGATTTCCAGCCGACATTCCGAGCGGCAGCAGCTGCAGATTTCTCTGCTCATCTCACAGGGAACGAAGCGGTCTTCCGTACCGTGGATCAGCAGAACCGGAATATCCGTATGCTTCACCGCTTCCAGAGAGCTCGAGGCATTGGGATCAAAATGTGCAAACAGCCTGGCCGCCATATACACAAAGGGCCAGGCGATTTTTCCGGACACCCCCTTGTCCTCCGCCACCTTGCAGATGATGGAGCGGGGCGAGGCAAAAGCGGAATCGGCGATGATTCCCTTCACCTGCTCCGGCAGCTTCAGATCCGAGGCCATCAGCACGACCGCGCCGCCCATGGAGACGCCGGACAGGATGATCTCCGTATCCCTGCCGCAGTGATCCAGTATCCAGTCACACCACGTCAGAACATCATACCGTTCCTTCACGCCGAATGTGATCTGATGTCCGCCGCTCAGTCCGTGCGCACGCTCGTCCACCAGCAGAATGTTGTAGCCGTTCTCCCGCGCGATCTTGTGGGCGCCCGCCATGTCCCTTAAGGATCCGCCCTTCCATCCGTGAAACATCAGAATGACCGGAGCGCCCGGGCGGATGTCATACCAGCGCGCGAAGAGCTTCAGGCCGTCAAAAGATTCCGTCGTCACATCACGACAGGGAACCCTGACAGCCGCCTCGACCAGCGCTGTCATCTGGTCCCGTATCACGTCGTACTGCGTACCGGCAGGAAGCTTATAGCGTGCATTTTTCGCCGCGTCCGAATTGCAGAACGCCATCATGTAAATACCATACTCGATCAGCAGAAGCAGGATCAGCAGCGTGATCAGAATTACCATCAGGATGATCATGCCGGCATTCACTCGTTAAAAATATGAAAATGATTATACGTCAGGCACTCCTCCAGTTCCGGAAGCTCCTGCGTGTGAATGATCGCGATCGGCATGGAACGGGTCCGGTCATAGGAGATGTAGAGGTAGTCGATATTGGTGTTGCTGTCCTCGATTGCCTTCAGCACCGCATTCAGGCCGCCGGGCGTGTCATCCATCTCCACACCGAGCACATCATCACAGTGCACCTGATAGCCCGCGTCCTTCAGCGCCTTTGCCGCCTTCTCCGAATCATCCACGATCATGCGCACGATACCGAACTCCGCACTGTCATTGGTGACGAGCGCGATGATATTCACATCGGCCTCACGGATCGCATCGGTGATCCGGCGCATGGCGCCCTTCGTATTTTCCGCAAAAACAGAGATCTGCTGTACCATTTATTTTTCCTCCAGGAATTATTCTGAACGTGACGATAAAACTGTATGCCAGTCAAAAAGCAATTGTCAAGGGTTTACCTCTTTTGTATAATTACTTTTGCATCCCGAAAACATCATTCAGACAGAACTGCAGTACGAAAAGGAGATAAACCGACATGTACAGTGATCTGATGGATACGATTGGATTCGTTGCAGAGAAAGACCCGGAGGTCGGCGGAGCCATGGAGCGTGAGCTCGGACGCCAGCGCGATACGATCGAGCTGATCGCCTCTGAGAACATTGTTTCCCCCGCCGTCATGGCCGCCATGGGAAGCGTACTCACGAACAAATACGCTGAGGGCTATCCGGGAAAGAGATACTACGGCGGATGCCAGTTTGTTGATGAGGTAGAGGAAATCGCAAGACAGCGCGCCTGCCAGCTGTTCGGCGCAGAGCACGCAAACGTGCAGCCGCACTCCGGCGCACAGGCCAATACTGCCGTATACTTCGGACTGCTTCAGCCCGGCGACAAGATCATGGGCATGAACCTCTCCGAGGGCGGACACCTCACCCACGGATCACCCGTGAATATTTCCGGTAAGTATTTTAACGTCGTTGCCTACGGCGTTGATCCGAAGACCGGACGCATTGATTATGACAAGCTGATCGAGACCGCAGAGCGCGAGAAACCGAAGCTGATCATTGCCGGTGCTTCCGCTTATCCGCGCATCATCGATTTCAAAAAATTCCGTGAGGCAGCTGATGCCTGCGGCGCTATCCTGATGGTTGATATGGCGCATATCGCAGGTCTTGTGGCGGGCGGTCTTCATCCGAACCCGGTGGAATATGCCGACATCGTCACCACGACGACGCACAAGACGCTCCGCGGACCCCGCGGCGGCCTGATCCTCTGCAAAGAGGAATATGCAAAAGCGATCGACAAGGCTGTTTTCCCGGGCACCCAGGGCGGTCCTCTGATGCATGTCATCGCCGGCAAGGCCGTATGCCTCGGCGAAGCCATGAAGCCTGAGTTCAAGACCTATGCGCAGAACATCGTCACCAATGCAAAGGCTCTGGCTGACGGCCTGCTGAAGCGCGATGTAAAACTGGTTTCCGGCGGCACGGACAATCACCTGATGCTCGTTGATCTCTCCGATATGGATCTGACCGGAAAGGTTCTTCAGAACAATCTCGACGAGATCCACATCACGGCCAACAAAAATACCGTACCCGGCGAGAAGAGAAGCCCGTTCCAGACCTCCGGTCTCCGTCTCGGCACACCTGCTGTGACAACGAGAGGCATGAAGGCTGAGGATATGGATGTGATCGCGGAGTGCATCGCGGATTCGATCTATGACTTTGAGGGAACGAAGGATGCGTCTGCGGCGAAGGTGCAGGCGCTTGTGCAGAAGTATCCGCTGTATCAGTAAAACACACGCACTACAACGACAGCTTCCACAGTGACCGTCTCACTGTGGAAGCTGTCTGTTTGTGTGGGCCTGCAGGTAACAAGCCCGACAGATGTCGCACTCAGCCGATCTTCTCAACCTGAGTCTTTCCGAGGATATCCTCAAACACAGGCTGCTCGAAATCGCCGGTGTTGGGCGACATGGCATTGGCGGATGCGACGGATGATGCATATTTGAGTGCTTCTGCCGGGTCCATGTGACGCTCGAACGCGACTGCGAAGCCACCGATCATGGAGTCGCCGCATCCTACGGTGTTGACTACCTTGAGCTTTGGCGTGCGTGCACGGTAGATACCGTTATCGCACACAAGGACGGAGCCGTCTCCGCCAAGGGAGATGACCACGTATGCTACGCCGGCTTCATGAATTTTCTTCGCGTAGCTGATTGTTTCCTCTCCGGATGTGATCTTGATATCGAACAGTGCTTCGATCTCATCTTTGTTCGGCTTTACCAGATCCGGGCAGGCCTCGATGCCCTTCTTCAGGGATTCACCGCTTGTATCCAGGATGACTGTTTTTCCCGCTTCCTTAGCCAGACGGATCAGCTCGGCATAGGCATCTTTTCCAATGCCTTTCGGCAGGCTTCCGGACATCGCGACGACGTCGCTTTTGCTGATGCATGCCGGAAAACTTTTTTCTTTGAATTCCTTCCACTCTTCCGGACGGATTTCAAATCCGGGCTCCAGATATTCCGTGGAACCGTAACCGGGATCCAGAATATTGATGCAGCTTCTCGTCTCGCCGCTGCAGTGGTAAAAATTCTCCGGAACACCGTCCTCTTTCAGGAGAGCGGTCAGATAGGAACCGTTGAATCCGCCGACAAAGCCGCCGGCCAGCACTTCGCTGCCGCAGAGCCGCACGATTCTCGCTACGTTCAGCCCCTTGCCGCCCGCCGTGTTGTGTACGCGGCCTACGCGCATGACCGTTCCGTTTTCAATTTTGTTCTCCATGAAATAAGCTTTGTCGATTGACGTGTTGAGTGTGATCGTTGTGATCATAGCCTTCTCCCTTCCTTTTTCACTGTCTGCCGCTGCTGTCAGCTACGTATTACACCCTTTATCCGGGCTGATGCAGCTCGTCTGTCACCGCTGTATTATACACTTTATCTGAGCTGATGCAGCTCGTCTGTCACCGCTGTCAGCGATGCAGGCCCGCTTAACTCAGCTTATGCAGCTCACTGTCCGATCGCTGCATAAGCATCCTGCAGTACCGTTGTCGTACCATTATAGATACTGCATTCATAGATCACATCATCGATGCCGTACTCCGATTCCAGCTTTGACACCGTATCTGTTGTATCATATCTGGGGTCGATCCAGTAAATATTTTCATAATGATCGACCAGCCACGGGATAAAAGCATTGCCGTACGAATCCTTGACGACAAGAACCGAGCTGCCATCCTGTATGGCATCATTATGGGCATAGCTGAACGGATTGTCCCCGCCCGTAAAGGCGTCGTATTTGGTCGATGCATCCGCGTTCGAAACGTCACCGATGATCCACCAGTTGGTTTTTGTCCCGTCGGCGGAAACGAATGTCATGTCGTTTGTTCCGTTCGGCTTCCACGTATGGACCGTGTCGGGATTCGATGCCAGCGCGGGTGCCTGATTGCTCTCAGAGTAATAGCTTCCCAGGAATCCCGGATAATCCGTCTCTGTGAATTCGGACAGTTCATGCGGTGTGATACCCTTCACAGAACAGAATGCCCGATATGCGTAATAGGAACCGAGCTGCGTCCAGTGATGATCGGTATGATAGTAAATGTACTCGTTCTTATGATCTTTCAGGGCTGTGCAGACATCAATGGTCTTAATGCCATCTTCCAGGCCGCTGTAAATATAGTTTATGGCATCACCATCATAATTCGCGCCAAGGCTCTCCAGTGTTGCCTTATTCAGCTCGACAGCAGAACCGTTGGGAACGATCATCAGATACATGTTCGCCTTATCATGAATCTTATCATAAATCTGGTTAAACGTGCTGATCATCTGATCAGCCTGGTCCTGATGGAAATAATACAGTCCATAGCCGTTATTTCCGGAAATATAGATATCCCCCTGCAGATCCATGGCCGCCACTGTCGTGTCCTCTGTATCTGCCGTGTTCCCTGCATCTGCCGTATTCGCCGCATCTTCCGTATTCTGTGTGTCGGCCGTATTCCCTGCGTCTGCTGCATCTGCCGCATTTCCCGCATCTGCCGTATTCCCTGCACCTGCATTCTCTGTGGCCTCTGTATTCTGAGGCGCATCCACCGATACGGAAACAGAGGTCTCCGTCTTATCAGACGCATCAGAAGATGTTGCCAGTACGGACTCGTCCGCAGATGCCGGGATATTCTCCCGCGCTGCCGTACTGTCCCTGCGGATCAGTTGTTCCGAGCGTATGCCATAGAGATTCTTAAATTTCATGAATCCGGCGATCATGGATTCCCGCAGCGGGTAGGTATCCGCATACCAGGTTGAGATCCCGCTGAAATAATCACCGTCCAGAAAACTTTCTGTCGTAAACGTGGGGAATTCCGTGAGTTTACGTTTTTCCAGTACCGATGTATCCGGCCTTGCAGGCCACACCAGCCCAATCACAAAAAACACGAACAGCACGATGATAAACAACCGGATGCGAAGCAGTCCGGATACCTCTGTCAAGTGCCGTTCACGGCTCTCTCTCTTTTTCTCCCACTGTTTTCTTCGCGCTGACAGCTCCTGCAGAGCATCCAGTCGCACGCCGTCCCACGAAGCCGGGGTTTCCGTATGAAGAATGTCGCCTTCATCCGCTGCACTGCTCTGCGTCAGCCGGGCTTTCGTATGGAGAATGTCATTTCTGTCATTTGTTATGTCATGCTCTGTTTCATGCTCATCTGTATGGTTCATGTCAGCAGTTTCACCTTCAATATCAGAATCTGAAATACAGGAAAGGATTGTAGCTGTCTCCGGCGAGTGCCATCGCCGACAGGACAAGCAGCAGCGTCGGATAGATCACATCCCACACAGCCAGCACGCTCCGAAGCCGCTCCTTCCCACTGACAGCTCCTCTGATTTTCTCCATCAGCTTCACGCCGAACGGTGTGCATGCCACACAGCAGAAGATCAGGAAAAAAATATAATTTTTGAACGTAATGCCGACAGAAGTACTGTAAAACGCATTGCCGTTCATGCAGAACAGTCCCTTGAGCACAACCTCAAGGCTGGCTCTGTCCGTAAAACGGAAAATGATCCATCCCACATACACGATCAGAAGGACGACCGGACGACTGATTGCCGCCGGCACTTTATTCCAGCGGTCTCTTCCGATGATGTAGCGTTCGATCATCAGCAGCACGCCGTATCCGAGGCCCCAGATGACAAAATTCCAGCTCGCGCCGTGCCAGAGTCCCGTCAGGCTCCAGATGACCAGAAGGTTGAAAATCTGACGTCCCAGCGAACACCGGCTGCCTCCGAGCGGTATATACACGTAATCCCGGAAGAACATACTCAGCGATATATGCCATCTGCGCCAGAATTCCGTCACGGACCGCGAGATATACGGATAATTGAAATTCTCCCGGTAATGCAGTCCGCACATCAGGCCCATACCGATCGCCATGTCGGAATAGGCGGAAAAATCCAGGTAAATCTCCAGCATATAGGCCAGCGAGCTGAGCATCACGCCGGTCGCAGGTACAGTGGCCATTTCTGCCGCCGTTCCCGTCAGCAGCGTATCCGCCAGCGTCGCACAGCCATTGGCCAGCAGTGCCTTCTTGGCAAGTCCGATGGCAAAACGGCTCACGCCCCGGCTGATCTCCCCGGTCTTCGTTGTCCTTTTCTCCAGATCCGATGCGATATCCTTATACCTGACGATCGGTCCCGCAATACACTGATGAAAAAGCGATGCATAGAGAAGCAGCATCCAGTATTTATGCTGTGCTTCCGTATCTCTTCGATAGACATCGACCACATAGGAAATCAGCTGAAAAGTATAGAAGGAAATTCCGATCGGCAGCGCGATCTGCGGAATGATTTCCGGCAAACCGGTAAATTTTTTAAACGTGGTCAGGAAAAATCCTGTGTATTTGAAAATGCCGAGGATCGCCAGACAGGCCGCCACTGTGATGATCATGGCCGCCTTATGCCCGTTCTTCGTACGGGTCTGCTCGATGCGCAGCGCACCGACCCAGCAGATGGCCGCCATTCCCATCAGAAGGAGCAGGTAGCGCGGTCCGCCCCAGGCGTAGAACACCAGTGAAAAAATCAGCATGGCAATGTTCTTGTGGCGCGGATTTCTCAGAACGACCTGCGATATGATATTCAGGACCAGAAAAAAGAACACAAAAAACAGACTGGAAAAAACCAATGCGGCTCCTTTTCACCAATGCTGAAATCAGCATCTCTCCCAGGCGATGCAGGTTTGCTATGGTCATTAAGTCAACGTGAACCATCATACAATAATTGCCCGCATGGTTCAAATCATTTTCCACCATTTCAGAAGTTTCAACAGGCATTTCATTTTTCCGGGAAGCGCAGAAATAAAAACGCCTCATGGGTATTATCCCGTCATTGCAGCATTCGTCTCACCTCATCACATGACACACCTGCATGTGTGAGGGGCAGCCTCATGGCTTGCATAAAACAAAGACCGGCTCTGCTCATGGCAGAACCGGCTCGAATAATTGCTGATTCAACGGAAAGTTCAGATATCTGCTTTCCAGAGTCCGTGAAGATTGCAGTACTCATATACTGCCTTCGGCTTTTCACCGTCAGCTATTACGAAGACAGCCTCCGGCGCCGCTCCAACGGTCAGATTCTTCTTCTGGAAACCGTTTTCCGTCTCCAGAACGATAAACTCGATATGATGCTCAGGGAGCATCGGGTGAGCCACAGATCCCACCTTTACTGTCACGGTATTCCCGGAGATCTCAACTACCGGTACATGTTTCTCAGTTGCAGCATCTGTCGTGTTCGCGATGAGCTCTTTCATCTCTGTGCCGCAGCACTTCGGCGTGCAGGCTGTTTTCTCACCGAGAAAAGTAATAAAGTTTCCGCATCCTTCACAACGATAAAATAACATAGATATTCCCTCCTTTTTCATGCCGGCAGCTTTCTGCTGTTCCGGTCTTACATATATTTTTCAGGCGAGAACTTCGCACGCCCGCAGTTACCGGTATTTCACCGCGTTATCTCTCCCCTGCTCAGGTGCAGAGGCCAGGCTGTACTTCTCACATCAGTTATACACGACGACTTTTGTGCCACGCGGGATATTATCATAAATCCACTTGGCATTCTCGATGGCCAGACGCACACAGCCGTGGGACACCGCCACGCCGAGCCGTCCGTCCATGATACTGGTCTGTGATCCCGGATAGTAGAGCACAGAGTGGAACAGGTAATTCCCGTAGATCTGCGTTGCATACCAGCAGGTGTAGCCGTGACCGAACGACGGCTGTTTGATTCCTACCGTAAATACTCCGTGTACGGTCGGTGTCGCTGCGGCTCCGTTGCCACAGGCATAAGACTGTGCCCGTTTCCAGTTATTCTGAGAGCCGTAATAAACATTGACCAGATGCCGTCCGCAGTTCACAAGGATGAGATACGGCGTGCTGCTCGCGTAACCGGCTGCCCTGGCGTCCATCTCGTCCACCGGAACCGGCTTTGGTTCCACACTGTAGTCAATGGCTTCGGTGCTGACATCCTCAGCGGTCTGTACCATCCGGAATCTCTGTGCACCGGTGCCGTTCCAGGAATACTGCTGCACATTGGCTCTGTTTTCTGTACTGCCGTTGGCTATATCCAGCACTTTGCTGCTGTTGGCATTGATGAAGGAAAATGTACCGTCCCCATTGTCGCGCACAATCCAGCTCTGCGCCATGGTCCCGTTATTTCTGTACTGCTGGACGTTGGCCGCATTTGCGGTGCTGCCGTTCTCCACGTCCAGGTAATGGCGCGAATTGGCATTTTCGATTGTCACAAAGCCATTTCCCAGGTCATGAACGATATACTTCTGCGCTCTTGTACCATTCTGGTCGTAGATCTGAAGGTTGGCCTCCATTTTTCTCGAACCGTTGCTGATATCCAGTGTTTTGTCCGATGCAGAACTTACGATAAAATATTCGCCGCTGACCGGTGCTGTGTAGTTCACCCGTGAAGCAATGAATTTCTGTGCCGCTGTGCCGTTCTTCCGGTAGATCTGAACATTGGTGCCCGCAGCCGAGCTGCCGTTTGCGGCATCCAGTGCCTTATCCGGTGCCTCGGCGGGAACGATGTAGCAGGTGCCGTCGCCCGTATTCCGGATGTACCAGCGTTGGTTGATGCCATTGCTGTTATTCTCCTGATGCACATTGCTGCCCGACTGTCCGCCGTTTCCATCCACACCGACAGTCATGCCGGAATTGAAAGATGTCACGCGCCAGCTGTTGCCCCCTGCCGACGTCAGGATGAATTTCTGTGCATTGGAACCATTGCCCGGATAGAGCTGCAGGTTCCCGCCGTCTTCCATGGATGCACTGCTGATGTCCAGATTCACGGAAGAATTGACAGCCGTGGCGAAAGTATAGACACCATCAGAAAAATTCGTATAAGCATCCGAAGATGTCAGGAACTGGAACATTTGTGCAGCCGACTGATTAGGTGTATAAAGCCATGCATTTGTTCCATTGTCTGTACTTCCGTAGCAGATGTCCACTGCAAGCCCGTTCAGCACGGAAATGATCTTGTATCCGCTGCCATTTTTGACGATGTACCATCTCTGGCCGTCAGAACCATCGGAAGCGGACTGCTCCAGATTCGTTCCCGGGGTGCTGCCGTTTCCTGCCGCATGCAGACTCTTTCCGGAATTCACATTGACGATCGAGTAAGACTTTTTTTCCTCATCCCAGGCCACATTGAATTTCTGCGCTCTTGTGCCATTGGCGTCATAGAGCTGCACATTGGCTCCGTCAGCCGTGCTGCCGCCACTGATATCCAGCGCTTTAAAACCCTCGACGCCCGACATGATCACATAGGTACCATCCTGCACCGTCTTCTCATAGGTCGGAGCTGAAACAATCTCTGTCTGATCGTCAGCGTCGTCGGCGGATACCTGTGCATCCTCCGGCTGTGCCTCGCTGCTGTCAGATGAAGTCTTCACTTCTTCGGGCTGTACTTCGCTGCTGTCAGCGGAAACCTTTGTTTCTTCCGGCTGTACTTCGCTGCTGTCGGCTGAAGCCTTTGTTTCTTCCACCTGTGTACTGCTGCTCTTCAGCGATACATCATCTGCCTTCGTCCTGCCACTGCCGTCTGATGCAGCCGTGTCACCGGTGCCGACTGACAATGACGGAAGCGCAGACTCAGTACTGCTGATTTCTGCTCCGTAAGGAACAGAATCGGCTGATCCGACCAGCGTTTCCGATTCACCGGCCGTTACACTGCCTGATGCAGTAATGCCCTGTATTCCTGCGGCATCTGCCGCCCTGACATTTTGTGGCTGAGCTGCGACAAGAACCCCGCCGAAGCAGGCTGCCGCCAGCCACAGGCCAAACTTTCCTCTCATATCTGTCCCCCTTATTATTTTCTGTCCGCCGCAGCGGGAAAATACCGCAGTTTCCAGATATTTTATTGCTCAAAGCTAAATGTGAGTATTAATAGTATGATACCCGGATCGCTACGCGCTGTTCTCATACCATCTTAGCATAGTGCATACTGCCGGACAAGACAGGCTGCATGCGATTGCTTTTCGCAATCACTGGTATACAGATGTCCTGTAAGTTTATCATCAGCTCGATCAGTACAGCAGGCTGTGCCCGGTGGCCAGCTCGCCGGCCTGCGCAGCCCGGTACAGGAAGGTGATGCCCTGCGCTCTGGTGCAGGTTTTCCCCGGACCGAAGGTTCCGTCCGAAAATCCGGATGTGATCTGATTTCCCACACCCCACCGGAGCGGTTCATAATAGAAGACCGGATTCTCTGCGTTATTTGGCACATCCTTGAAGGAAACGCTGGCCAGATTGTCTGTACTGCCGAACTTCTGCGCCGCCCGGTACAGGAAAGTGACCACCTGCGCCCGTGTGGCAGGATCATCCGCCGAGAATGTCGTATCTGTCGTGCCGCTGGTAATCCCATTGCCATATGCCCAGGCGATCTGTTTCGCGAAGGTATCTCCGTCGGATACGTCTGTGAACGGCTCCGTGTACGTCTTATCTGTACCAAACATATTGCCGTTCTCATCGTCTGTCGCTGCGTTTACATAGTACCGGTACAGAAAGGCAACCATCTGTCCGCGGGTGATAGTGTCATTCGGCCCGAACAGAGTATCGGTCTTACCATTGGTAATCCCGTATTCCCGCGCCCAGGATATTGCCTGATAATAGGAGCTTGACCTGGATACATCGGTAAATGCCGGCGTGCCTGTGGTTGACGTAGTGGTAAAGGCCTTAACCCGCAGATTTCCGTCATAGCCGAATTTTTTCATATCTACCCAGCTACTGGAGTAAGCCAGAAAGCTCTGGCCTTCTTCGATAACGGCAGTGTACTTGACCGTACCGGACGTATCACTGCCCTTACTCTCCCGCTGAAGCGCGACCTCATTTCCGTTGACTCCGGTGATGCTGACCACTACGGAGAATGTCTCTCCTTTTGACAGGTACACCCTTGTGCTGAGCGGTATCTGATAATATCCGCTGAATGCATAGCCCAATCGGCTGCCGGGTTTGGTGGTGATCTGCGAAACTTTTGATCCGCTCTCCGGATTCGCGGCATCAGTCAGATTTGTATAAATTGTCACGGTGCAGGTTTCGACGTTTGCCGGCAGATAGATTCCAATCGCACCGAGTGTCTCGGCATCTCTCTTCGCCTTAAAAATATTGGCGGCCTTTGACACATTATAATTTTTGCCGCCCTGTCTGTATGTTATGCCCGTCGTACCATAGCTGCCGTCATACTGATAGTTGTTGTCGTACTGTGTCGCTGTCTCGTAATCGGCCGTATACAGCGTATCTGCCAGTGAAGCATCGTAATACGAAATCCAGAAATAGCCGTCGGTTCCGAAGCCGGTGCCATAACTGTTCCGGCAGAGCCATGCCCCGTTACCAGAAGGCAGCCGGGAAAAATTCGTGCTGGCAAAATTATCATTCCAGCCTACGATCTCAACTGCATGATTCGGTGTCGTTTCGGTACAGTAATAGGCATTATTTGTTTTGTTCAGGTAAGAGCTCCTGTAACACAATGACGTACATACGCCGCCGAGTTTCAGGATCGCCTGTTTGACCTCCTCATACCCGTCGGAGCCGTCGCCCCTGCTGATCAGATAAAAATCCTTCAGATGAAGTTCGTCATTCGTCATCTCATCCGACGTCAGAGTCTTTTTGAGGCTCGTGGCGAGAGAGGAATCCGGAAGAAGAGACTCATCGGAAACGCCCGTCCACCTCGAAAGCGCCAGCAGAGCCCACGGGATCGAACCGCCGATGCTGCTCCAGCTGCCGCTGTTGAGCGTCAGTGTGTCGTTCAGTCCGCCGAGCGGATCTGTAAATGACGTCGCATACGTACTATAGGCCAGTGCCAGGTCACTGTAATCGGTAGTGGTTCCCTTCTGGGAAACGCCGCTGCTGATGGCATCGAATTCAGCCTGTGCAATGACTGTATATGCCCAGCAGGCATTGGTTGGTCCCTGATTGCGCGCTGCCGGATAGCGGCTGTTCAGATACGCCGCCGCTGTCTGTATATCCGACGAGGGATAAGCTGCCGGAACCGCGCTGGCTTTCAGAAGTGTGGAATCTCCGCTGTCCACAGACTCCGCAGCCTCGGCGTTCGTATCATAATCTGTCACCAGATATCCGGCGCCGTCAGGGAATTCTGCATCCGCTGATTCCGTTCCGTCGGAAGCTTCTGCTCCGCCGGAGGTTTCCGCGCTGTCACGGTCTGCTGAACCGGCATTCGCAGTACTCTGCCCGTCGTCACTGACATCGGCTGCGTCTCCGGTATTCTGCGCATCGCTGCTGTCAACTGCCGCGTTTCCGGCACTCTGCCCGTCGCTGCTGTCAGCTGCCGCGTTTCCGGTATTCTGCGCGTCGCTGCTGACAGAGACTGCTGTAGCTGCGGGTACCGGGCATGTCATCAGGATGCTTCCTGTCAGAGCACCTGATGTGATCAGCGCCAGCCATTTTTTCAGCCTGTTTGTCATATGATAATCTCCATTCACAGCAGCGCCATCACTTCGCGTACTGCTGTCTTCTTTATTGTAAAGAAAATTCGCCGAAATGTCACCACCAATGTACAAAACAGTTCTCGCACAGTTACCGATAACTCTTTGCCAGCCACTGTCACACACGGAGACTTCCAGCCGAGGTCTCGGCTTGGGAGTCTCCATGTGTTCCGTGGCTCTGCCACCTTGTGAATAGTGACTTTACGCAACAGTATACACAACCCTGGCAACATACAGAAAGAGCCCTGCGGTTGCAAGTAACAGCAGCCGCAGGGCTCTTTCCTGTGATGGTTTATTCAAAAATTTTCGTCATTTCTGTGGCTGACCCGCGGAGGATCAGTCATTTTCTTATGTTGTCCGATTAACCTGCAATGGCAATGGTCTTATGTTCCGGTACTCTGTGCGTTTCCTCAGCTGCCGGAATAGTGATGCGAAGAACACCGTCTTCGAATTTCGCGTGGACATCAGTTTCCTTCACTTCATCACCCACATAGAAGCTTCTCGCCATATTGCCGGCGTAACGCTCCTGACGAAGTACATGACCCTTCTTATCCTTTTCGTCTTTCTCAAGACTCTTGTTCGTCTGAATGGTCAGGTAACCGTCTTCAAGGGTAAGGGAAACCTCATCTTTCTTGAATCCCGGCAGATCAACAGCGATTTCATAATTGCCGTTCTTCTCGGTGACATCGGTCTTCATGATGTTCTTAGCATGTCTGCCATACAGCGGATTTCTCTTCGATGCATTTTTCGTGAGAGCTCTGTCCCATGCATCCATCTCGTCCATCCAATCATCCATCAAATACTCTCCAAATAAATCAGGTGCGTACATCATAAGTCATAACCTCCTTTTTTATTCGGTCCAGGATGTTGTTCTGAACTGTCGTTGTTATCTTTACGGAGAAGGGATTGAATCTTTATTTTCATTCTGATCCGTATCTCTGATCTTTATTTCCTTTCTCTTTACAACTTGGGTAATAGTCTCATTTGTTAGCCGTGTCAAGCGTTGAGTGCTAATTTTTTTAAATTTTTTATTTTTTTCTGTCAATTACGCAGATTTGTATGCATTGCTTTTCCTGATCTGTCATACAAAACGCAGGAAAAGCCCACTTTTCCTGCTATACCAGTTTTTTCGGCGATCAGGCTCATTCCAGCTGCCGGAGCACGTTCTGTACCTCGTCCTTTGTCGCCAGGAAATCCGAAAAAGCACTGGCACTCCCCGTGGCAAGTCCCATATGAAAAGCATGTGCGTAATCGCCGCTCTCCATCCAGCCCGCCATGAAACCGGCAGCCATGGAATCTCCGGCGCCTACGGCATTGATCAGTTTGCCCTTCGGTGCTGCGGACATGTGCACAGATCCGTCTTCTGCCAGAAGGACAGCGCCCTCACCAGCCATGGAGACGAGCACGTTGCGTGCGCCCTTCTCCTGCATTCGTCCCGCATAAGGTACCACTTCTTCCCTCGTTCGGAGCGTCACCCCGAAAATATCGCCGAGTTCATGATTATTCGGCTTGATCAGAAACGGATGATACGGCAGCACCTTCATCAGCAGATCCCTGGTGGCATCCACAATAATCCTCACGCCGCGCCCGTCCAGCATCTTCATGATGCGGCTGTACATATCGTCCGGCATGGAAGCGGGAATGCTTCCCGCGAGGAAAAGCGTATCCCCGGCCGTGAGCCGGTCCAGACGGCTCATCAGCGCATCCAGTTCATTTTTTCCGATCACGGGACCCATGCCATTGATCTCCGTTCCGTCCACACTCTTCAATTTCAGATTGATGCGGGACATGCCCTCTGACATGCGAATGAAATCCGTGTGAAGTCCCATCGCCTGCAGCCGGCGAACGATCTCATCCCCGGTGAATCCCGCGATGAAACCCAGCGCTGTGCTGTCGAATCCGAGATTCTTCAGGACGATCGATACATTGATGCCTTTGCCGCCCGGCAGCATCTGCTCCGTGGTCGTCCTGTTCGTGATTCCCAGCTGAAAATCATCGACGGTAAAAATATAGTCCAGCGATGGATTAAACGTAACTGTATAAATCATGGCCTTCTCTTTCTGCTCTGATCAGCATTCTCTGAATTGACTTCCCGACAGCATTGCTACGACTTCACATGTTTGAAGACAATGCTCCGGCTTCATGTTGACAAAACTATCTTCATGATGCAGGTGTCATAAGTATGATAACGAATCAAATTACTGTTGAAAAGTATCAGCAGGATAATAATATACGTTCTTGTCCGCCGGCATCTGATGCTATAATAGGAAACGGTTCACTCATCGCTGCAGAAATTCACGAAAGCGAGGTTTTACCCTTGTCTGAAACACAGAGAAAAATACCGAAGAGAATAGCCAATACCGTCATCCAGTCGCTGAAGGGCGGCGTTGTTCCGCGCACAGGTCTTCCCTACATCGCCGTCGGAAGAAAAAATGAAATCGACTCCCTCCTCCGCGATGTGGACATTATCGCAGACGGCGGCGCGTCTTTCCGCTTCATCGTCGGCCGATACGGCAGCGGCAAAAGCTTCCTGCTGCAGACCATGCGCAGCTACGTGATGGACCGCGGGTTCGCGGTTGTAGATGCCGACCTATCTCCTGAGAGAAAGCTCTGCGGAAACAACGGTCAGGGCCTCGCCACCTATCGCGAGCTGGTGCAGAACATGTCCACCAAGACCCGTCCCGAAGGCGGTGCTCTCCCGCTCATCCTCGACCGCTGGATCCAGAGCGTCAAATCGGCAGCAGCGGCAGCCGGCATATCTCCTTCGGATCCCGGATTCCTTGAGGCAGTGGAAAAACAGATTTACGCTGTGATCACATCCATGAATGATCTGGTCCACGGCTTTGACTTCGCGCGGCTCCTGACGCTTTACTACCAGAGCAGCGAGAACGGAAACGACGAGATGAAGGCCTGCGTCCTCAAATGGTTCCGCGGAGAATACGCGACAAAAACAGACGCACGGCGGGAGCTCGGCGTCAATGTCATCATCACCGATGACGACTGGTATGACTACATGAAGCTCTACGCATGGTTTCTCCGTCAGGCGGGCTATGCCGGGCTGATCGTCATGATCGACGAACTCGTAAACATCTACAAAATTCCGAACAGCATCTCCCGCCAGTACAATTACGAAAAAATCCTCACGATGTACAACGACACACTGCAGGGAAGAGCGCATTACATCGGCTTCCTGATGTCCGGCACACCGCAGTGCATCGAGGATACGCGCCGCGGCGTCTACAGCTACGAGGCGCTGCGCTCCCGTCTGCAGGAGGGACGTTTTTCAAAGGACGGCAAGCGTGACCTGCTCGGCCCGGTGATCCGTCTGGAGCCGCTGACAGCCGAAGAAATGCTGGTGCTCTGCGGAAAAATAGCCGAGATCCACGCGCAGCTCTACAGCTGGGATCCGCATCTCTCCGATACGGATCTGGCCGATTTCATCAAAATCGAATACGAACGGATCGGCGCCGACTCTCATATCACGCCGCGTGAAGTCATCCGAGATTTCATCGAACTGCTGGATATCCTGTATCAGTATCCGGAGAGTGACGTAAAGACGCTGCTCGGCTCCGATCAGTTCGTCTACACAAGGGATGCGCTGAGCGAGCAGACCAGCCAGTCTTCCGGCGACGGATTCGCGAGCTTCACACTGTGACTGAATAATAAGATGATAACAGTGTCAAAAGTCATCACCCACGTTGCACTTGTGCAAAAGTGGGTGAATGACTTATTGACACTGTTATCATACTTATGACACCTATATCATAAGATAGCAGTATACAGATACCTCCCGCAGTAAAGTTATGACTTTGATATTCTGCTCATCTGGAGAATGCACATGGATGTATTTACACGGTTCGCACCGTTCATTCAGGATTTCATATACAGAAATAACTGGCAGTCGCTCCGCGCCATCCAGGCGGCGGCAGCCGACGCCATTTTCAATACGGACGACAATCTGCTGCTCTGCGCCTCGACTGCTTCAGGAAAGACAGAGGCGGCATTTTTTCCGATCCTGACGCTTCTGTCCGAGGATCCGCCGGCATCCGTCGGCGCACTCTATATAGGACCGCTGAAGGCGCTCATCAATGATCAGTTTTCCCGGCTCAATGACCTCTGCGAGGAGGCGGACATTCCGGTGTGGCACTGGCACGGTGATGTCGCGCAGTCACACAAGCGGAAGCTTCTGAAGCATCCGTCCGGCATTCTTCAGATCACGCCGGAGTCTCTGGAGGCGCTCATGCTCCGCCGTCACGCGGAAATCAGCCGTCTGTTCGGTGATCTCCGCTTCGTCGTCATCGATGAGGTGCATTCCCTGATGCGCGGAGACAGAGGCGGTCAGACGCTCTGTCTACTGGAACGCCTGTCCCAGACAGCCGGCTGCCATCCGAGAAGAGTCGGACTTTCGGCGACCATCGGTGATCTGGAGGCGACGGGACGTTTTCTCTCCGCAGGTACCGGCCGCGGAACCGTGATTCCGCGCGTCGAGGGGCCCCGCGAGACATGGCACCTCTCGATGGAGCATTTCTACACCACCGGCCCGCAGGCGGCAGACCCTGAACGGCGCACTGCCTCTGAGGAAAAAATACAGGCCGACGATGTCATCGATGCCTGCGTGCTCAACACCGTAAGCCCTGTATCTCCCGGACATGAAGCTGACAGTCAGTCCGATCATACTGTTTCTTCCGCCTCTGTAAGCACATTCCGGACGGATTCCATGCCATTGTCACCGGATCAGGCAACTCAGAGCTCCCGGAATCCCATGCAGGCCGTCAGCACATCAGCCGACATTCCTCAGTCGGGTGATACGCCGGCTGACATTCCTCAGTCGGATGATACACCCGCCGACATTCCGCTGCCCCGACTGGCGCCGGCTACCGATCAGGCGCCCCTCGCCGCGGATCCGGGGATCGGCTATATTTTTGAACACACAAGGGGTAAGAAATGCCTCGTCTTCTGCAACTCGCGGGAGGAGGCGGAGGCCGTCACCACGACGCTCCGGCAGTACTGCGAGGCAAAACATGAGCCGGACCGCTTCCTGATCCATCACGGCAATCTGTCCTCTTCACTGCGTCTCTCAGCCGAGGATGCCATGAAAGATGATAGCCAGTGCCTGACAACCGTCACGACCTCAACGCTGGAACTCGGCATCGACATCGGCCGGCTCGAGCGCGCTTTTCAGATCGATGCACCGTTCACGGTTTCCTCTTTTCTGCAGCGCATGGGCAGAACCGGACGCCGCGGACAGCCGCCGGAAATGTGGTTTGTCATGCGCGAGGATCCGCCGGAACCGCGTGCGATGCTGCCGGAAAACATCCCCTGGAAGCTTCTGCAGGGCATAGCCCTTGTGCAGGTGTATCTGGAGGAGCGCTGGGTGGAACCGCCGCGTCTCGACCGCATGCCCTACAGCCTGCTCTATCATCAGACGATGAGCACGCTGATGGCCGGCGGAGAGATGACGCCCGCGGAACTCGCCTCGCGCGTGCTCTCGCTGTCTGTTTTTTACCGGATCTCACAGGATGATTACCGCATCCTGCTCCGCCACCTGATCTCCATCGACCATATACAGGTCACGGAGCGCGGCGGACTGATCGTGGGGCTTGCCGGAGAACGGATCACGAACTCCTTCCGTTTCTATGCTGTTTTTCAGGAAAATGAGGAATTTACAGTACGCGCCGACTCGGAGGAACTCGGGACGATCGTCGCTCCTCCGCCCGTCGGTGAAAAAATAGCGATTGCCGGTCACGTCTGGGTTGTCGGGGAGATCGACCGGGATCGACACACAGTATACTGCGAAATGGTCAAGGGCAATGTCCCCGCCTATTTCGGTGACTGCCCGGGTGATATCAATACGCACATTCTGGAGCGGATGCGACAGGTTCTCGTGGAAGACAATACGTATCCGTATCTGATGCGAAATGCCACCGCCCGCCTGGATACCGCGCGCCTGATGGCCCGCCATGCCGGTGTGACGGAGGAGCCGCTGATCCCGATGGGCGGGAATACCTGGGCTCTGTTTCCGTGGCTCGGCACCTATGCTTTTCTCGCGCTCGAACGCTTTCTGCGCCTGATCTGCGGTCCACGCCTCGGCATCAAAAACATGGACAGCGCGCGCCCGTACTACCTGCAGTTCACGATGAGGACAACCCGCAGTGAATTCTACGAGATCGTCAGCCACGCCGCTGAGCAGCCGCTGAATCCGATGGATCTGCTATATCCGAAGGAAGAGCCGTACTTTGACAAGTATGACGAATTCGTCCCCGTCGAGCTTCTTCGAAAGGGCTTTGCGCTCAGTGTCCTCGACACAAAGGGCATGCTCGTGCGCGTCCGCTCCTGGAGCCGGTTCGTCCCCGGAAAAATCAACGGCAGCAGTTCTCCACGTCTTCCCGGTAATCATTGATCAGCGTCGGTGTATCACCGTCCACTTCGATCACGGTGTCACCGATCTGATCAAACAATGCTTCGTTGATATCATCCGCCAGCAGGGACACAGAGCCGAGTTCCGGATGCGCATACACATATGCCTTACCGTCTCCTCCTGCCAGCAGCTCGCGTAGAAAATCCTTTTGCGCCGGTGTGAGAATGCTGCTGTCCTGCGTGTCCGGAGCACTGTCGTCCGCCTTCATCTGTGCAGACGGCAGAACACTGCCACCCACCTCTTCCTTTGTATCTTCTTCAGCGGCTCGCTTTCCAGGATCTGTACGGTCAGAAGTTATACCTGAAGTCAAGACTGAAGTTATGTCAGAACCGTGACCGGCAGGCAGGGTATTCACCCCGGTGTGCAGGGCTGCGATCGGATCGACGAATTCAGCGTCGTCCACGATCAGCTGATTTCTGGTATGCGCCGCATTCTGACGAATCTCTCCCAGCTTATCCAGTTGAATATGTACTTTTGGTCTGGCTGCTTCGCGTTTTTCCTCCAGATATGCTTCCACTGTCTGCGCGATCACCTCAGCCAGCGTGCTGCTGACAATTATTTTCGTGAGCTTGGCGGTATAGCCCGTGAGGTCGCGGAGATCTCTTTCCGCCTCACGCATCACATCACCCAGGAAAGGATCTTTCTTTTTCAGAAAAAGATATCGTTCACAGGTCCACTTGCCATCATGGCATACGAACACATGGGACGCATCTGCAGCGTATGTGTAATTGTCGTAATGCAGTCTGTCATAAAAAATAGCCGTCTGAAACATATAGTACAGGAAATTGTCTTTGCCCCCGTACATCGTCTCCAGGAGCATGCGTTTGCCGTTCTGCATATAGAAGCGGCAGACCGCGGCATAGGAACGGACGCAGACCTCCTCCAGATCTTCCGCATGTTTCCTGTAATAAGGCGATTTCGAAGGATCCCGGGAGGACAGACAGCAGATTGCCCGGAAAACTGCATGCAAATCCGGCCTGTCAGATGCATTCACTGCAGTCATTTTTTCTCCGGCATATGTATCCGGCAAATCTTTAGCATCAGTTTCCTCATCAACAGGAGCATTGGATGCATCCTCCGCATATCCCGTCCCTGCGGTTTCTGTATTCCTTTTCTCTTCGCCCTGAACATCAGAGTCCTTCTCCTGAGATTCGGTTTCTCCTGCATATTCGGTGCGCAGATATCGCTCATACTCTTCCAGCGTATGGATGGCTTCTGCTTGTCCGCCGTCATCTTCAGACAGCGTGATGGCCGGATCAACCTGATAATAAACGGCAAAATCACGCAGCCACCGCCACAGGTGTGTTCTGAACCAGCCATCATGCTGGCCGAATGTCCTGTAGAGGATTGCCAGTTTCCGATACCCTTCCTCCGCCGGAATGTCATCCGTGTTATTGATGAGCTCATAGGCATGCATGTACGCGAAGGAAATATTGTTCTTTACATATCGCGCCACATGTTCTTCCGGTGTGTTTCCCTCTGCAGAGCTTCCCATCTGATCCGGCTGTTGCTCTGTACGCGTGCACGCATCAGATTCACGCGACAGCATCGTTTTTTCAAACTTCCGCCACACCGTGCGCCATGTCAGATATTCCCGCAGCTGACGAAGCGTCATGGACCTGTAGGTGGGATAATACGCCTGATACCGCTCGTGAATCGGGAAGTAATCTTCCAGTCCGTAAACGATCCTGCCCTGCTGATAAAAAATCTCTGCATCCATGCGCGAGCCCTGATCGTACGCTGAAGAAACCGCATACATCTGCTTCAGCACTTCACGCGTCTCGTCGCTGAGTCCTCGGAGCGCTTCATCATCTGCAGAACCACTGCCTGTTAGATTTTCCAGGGCGGCCCCAATATTTGGCTGGTCTTCTGTAGTACTCTTCCCATTCTGTCGCTCTCCCGGAGCGCTCTCATCACTCTGTCTTCCCTGCGCAACCGCACTTCTGCCTGATCGTTCACCAGGGACCGATCTGCCATCCGGTCTGTCTCTGAAATGCAGAGGAATATCCTGATACCCGGATGTAAAGCGAACCTCTTCTGTATTCTGTTTTTCCTTATTATTGTCCCGTTCTTCCAAAGCTCCGCTCTCCCGCTGACACAACCTGTATTTTTCCTCTGCATCTGATGCTTCGTGCCACTTTCACGCTCCGCACGGATAATATGTCAGTTTTAAACCTGTTATCCCGCATGAAAATTGTATAACATTCTGAAGAAATATGACAGACAGCGCGCTATAATAGGGCTGTTGCTGAAAAAATATTGTTAAAATAATATCATGTGCAAGAGGGGGTAACATTTCAAAATGCAGAACACAAAGAACGAATTGTCATTCAGCAGCCGAAAAGGGCCCGTCATTCTTTCCGGAATCCTGGCAGTTCTCATGGTTTTTGTTTCTGAGTTTCTGCACTCCTCCGAAATTCTTTTTCCGGAAGTATGCGCCATCCTCTGTGGCGCATGGATCATGCCGCGCCAGGCGTGGAACGTTGACCGGAAGCGCATGTTTCTTCTGATGAGCACGGGCGCCGTCTTTGGCGTGGTCATCAACCTCTCCCTTGCCTCATGGCCGCTCGCGGCGCGTGCCCCGCTCGGCTTCGCTTTCTGCGCCGTCATGATGATGCTGACCGGTGCGGAAATGGCACCGATGTTTTCCGCCGCTGTCCTTCCGATGCTTCTCTCGACAGATACACCGGTCTATCCGATTGCCGTCTGCACATTGATCGCCCTGATCATGATCGGACAGATCCTGCTGGAACGCCACCAGATCCGGGAGCCGATCCATTTCAGAAAAAATAATCTCACGAAAGAAACTGCACGCTCATGGCTTCTCCGCTGTGCCGTGCTCTGTGCCATTGCCTGCCCGCTGTACGCCGCCGGTATGTCCTTCATGGCCGTACCACCGCTGCTCGTGGCATTCGTTGAACTGACGCACACAGACAGTCCTCTGCGGACAAAACCTGTGCGCACCTGGCTCTGCCTGACCCTTGCATCACTGACAGGCGCTGTCGCGCGAAACGCCGTAGAAGCCGGCATGATCTCAAAGACGCTGGCAGCAGCCATTGGCTTTGTTGTCCTGATCACCGTCTGGGACCGCCTGCACGTGTGGTTTCCACCGGCCGGTGCGATCCTCTTTCTGGCACTGCTTGCTCCATGGCAGAATGCATGGGTGTATCCTCTGGAGACAGCCGTCGGCGCAGCCATCTGGATTGCCGCAGCGCTCCTCATCTTCAGAAATCGTGAAGAAGAGCCTGTGCTCACCGGTTCAGCCACAGGAGACATTGCCTGAAGCCCACAGCAAACTGCATCTTATCAGATAGAATAGTCTGTCACGCTCCGTGTCTCCCCGAAAGCTTCACCGATCGCCTTTTCATTCATCTGACCGCCCACGACGATAATGACCTCCTCGCGGTCGTCTTTCTTCGTGGCGGACGGACGAATCTCCGTTTTTTCCGCCGTGGCGTTCAGACTCATCCACGCATTCGTCTCCGTATCGTGGAAAAATCCCTTGATCCGGATCACCTGTCCGAACCTGTCTCTGTTCGACAGGAGCTCGGCCGCCAGTGCACGCATATCAGCTTCTGACCGGTTCACATGGAAATAGAACAGACTCTGAAAGCTTCCGTCCTCGGCAAAATGCATGCGTACCATATCCGCAGAGACACGGCCTGCATGCTCTATTTTTTCCCAGTCTTCTTCTGTGAAATCCTCCCACTTTCTCACCAGCACAGGCGCCTTCAGAAAATCTCTGGTACAGTGAAATTTATCACCCGCACGCTGCAGCCGTCTGCGGATTCTTTCAACGGTTCCCGGAATATCCCGGATATCCTTATCGTGCACCTTCGATACCACGATCAGGCCGGCGGTCGCCGCCTGATCCGCCAGCAGGTATTCCGAGCTCTCCGGAAGCTCTTCCGGGATATCCGCCGGAACGATGGAGATCACGTTGCCGATCTCATACCAGGAACTGATCGGATCATCATAAAGAATATTGTAAAATTCCTCTGTGTCAAAAACGCCGGAAGGCTCCACGATCACACGCTCATAGCCGAGCATGCCCATGGAGATCAGCTTGGTCCGGAACCGCCTTCTCTGGCAGTCCGGATCCCCGGCAACGACCATCTCAATGTCACACAGATCGCCGATTTTTTCCTCCAGAAGAGCCCTGTCCACACTGATCGCGCCGTAATCGTTGGCGATCAGGCACACCGGCCCGCACTTCTCTGCCATATGCCGCGCATACGTTGTTATAAAGGTTGTTTTTCCGGCACCCAGCATGCCGGTGATCAGATCCGTTTTTTTCATCATATCTCCAGCTTTTCACATCTCTGACACTGATAAATCCATATTTCTTTGCCGGAAAACAAAAATCCTTTAATAAACTTGCCTTCAGGGCGTAACACGCCATATTCACCCATTCCAAGAAAATGTCCCGGAGAGTCTATCTCGTCATAAGAAACGTATGGCAGAAATGTAAAGCAGAATCCCTTTGCATAAAACGTCACCTTGAGATCTCCCTGTTCTATTATCCCTGCCTGCTCCTCTGTATCTTGCTTCATATCCTTTTACTACCTGTAAATAAAAATCATCGCATTGCTAACACACGACACCTTATTATCTGTCTTAGAAAAAATAATGTTGGCATTTTTCCAAGTTCTTCCAGTGCTATGGCACAAAAATTCGGCAACAACTGACTGTTTGTTATTTCCATCTGGTCGGTATCTTGGTCGCTATCTTAGTCGCTTATCCTGATCGGTAAGCGACTAAGTTATTTCTTTTTTCTGTATTTCTGATTCCGGCTGCTCGGCTTGTCAGGTATCGTCATCTCGATCAGTCCCTGATCAAGAGCCGGATTCAGATAATTTGTCCGGAAGGTCGGCCTGTGGGAAAGTCCCAGTCTATCCATGATTTCCGCAGCAGAGAGTTCTTCATCTCCCATCGCATCCAAAAGTTTCTGCACAGACGGACTGAGCTTGTCTGTTCCATCCTTCTCTGCTTTTCCGACCACGGTTGTCTCTTTCAGCGTATCAAGGATTATCTCGAGCATCAATTCCACAAATGCGCTGCTGTCCGCTTCCTTGTCCGATTTGCCAAGAGCCTCATAATACTCCTGCTGTCTGGAACGGATCAGTTCCTCGATCGGCAGCCAATAGAACAGTTCATTCCATTTTCCAAGTAGGAGGCTATGCCACATCCTGCCCATGCGTCCGTTCCCGTCCGCAAACGGATGGATAAACTCGAACTCATAATGGAAGATTGCACTACGAATCAGCGGATGGATCTCCGATGATCTGTACCAAGCGAAAAGTTCATCGATTTCTCCCGGCACAAGTCTGGCCGGAGGAGCCATGTGGACAACTACGTTACCATCGAATACTCCGACCCCTCCGGAGCGGAACTTTCCATTTTCAGGGATCAGCCCCTCCATCATCATCCTGTGTGCCTTCAGCAGGTCCTTCACAGAATATGGATTAAGGGACAGCATCATTTCGTAGGCGTCATAGGCGTTCTTCACCTCTCTGATCTCATTCGGATTTCCGAGAATGTGCCTGCCATCGACGATGGCCGTGACCTGTTCAAGTGAAAGCGAATTATGCTCTATGGCCAGCGACGAATGAATTGTTCGTATTCTGTTCTCTTTTCTCAGATGCGGATTCAGATTGCCATGCGAAAGCACCCTGATCCGGCCAATCTGCTCGCTGATCTCCGCGACCAGATTTGTTATCCTGTCCGTCATATGGAAAGGCGGTTTGTATTCACTCATGTAATTTTGCACCTCATTGTTCTTCGTTCTGCTGCAGGTTATTCATCAAGCTCTTGATATGCCATCATCACTATTTCCTGCCATGATATTGCATTAAATGTCGAGGCTGTTTTATGTCTCATGACCTTCTATGTCCTTTACTTCTGCAATCTTTTGATACGCTTTATAAAGGTCCTCATTATATCTTCTGGCTTCTGCCAGAAGATCTGAGTATGACTTCACAAAGATATGCTCACTTTCCAATGCTTTTTTCATTGTTTCTGCGCCAGGGCCATATGTCATATTATCTGATATCAGATATCCACTTATTTTTCCTGCAGTCTCAGGATATTGGTTCTTCAAAAACTCAACATATTCCGTAATCCGCTGAAGCTCATTCACCGTGATTTTTATTGAAGGTCTCTTCAACTCGATAATATGTATTACTCCTGCATCATTAGTACAGAGAAAGTCGAGCCTCCTGTCATGTTCCGGCTTCTTGGAATCATCAAACGTTATACCTGAAGGCAATTTACACACAAATATGGACTTGACTCGTCTTCTTCACAGATACGCAGAAGTTGTATTCAATCATCAACTTTGCCAGCTTCTGACCGTCAATCAAAATAATATGATGCTGCGCTGCGTAATCCACAGCTTTCTGCGAATAGCGTGCTGTCGTTACAAACAGACCATCTCCATGCTTTCCGGCAATTGCTCCGACGAAGCTCTGGATCTCCGGCTGCCCTACAACTCGACCCAGCGCCCATTCTTTTGCCTGCATATAGATCAGGCTGAAGCCAAGCTTGTCTTCCATAATGACGCCATCAATTCCGTCATCACCGCTGGCAACTGTTGCATGGCTTCCGTATTCCAAAGCCCCATATCCCATCTTGGAAAGAAGGTCTACAACCAGCTTCTCAAATGTGTACGGCTTGATTTTCATTACTTCATCGAGTAAATCATTTGCAAGACTGTCATTGATTTTCTGATATGCGTTTTCCAACATATCATCTGGTGTGAGATCGTCGTTGCTCGACGCTGTTGCTTTGACTGCATCTGAATCTGGACTGGAAACAAAGTTATGAAATGCGGGAAACCGATCCAGATACGTAATGTTGATCTTATCCGGGTTATCCTTCAGCACCTGCCTTCCGGCATCGGTAATTACCACCGTTGCTCTGGCAGGACTGTCTATCAATCCAGCCTTTTTCAGATATGTTTTTGCCCATGCGACTCTGTTCTTAAAAACAGTCTGTCTCCCACTTGGCAAAAGTACCTTCTGCTCTTCATCTGTCACCTTCTCACTTTCAGCAAGTTAGCGTTCCAGTGATTTCATCGTATACTTTTGACCATCGCTGATTGCTTCAAGCATCGGTTTCATCAGCTCATCATACTTTGGAATTGCCATAAGTTCGGTCTCCTCTCAAAATAGCACGACATATTATTTCATTGCCTACCACAAGCCCCCAACCTTTGACAGGACATATAGAAAAACCGCGTACTTCCTTAGTTCAGGGCAAATCTGAAGTCCTTTATAAAAGACTGGTACTACGCCACATCGCTAACTTCCGGATAATGCGTGTACACGTACTCATAGATTCTATCCCGGTATTCGCTGATCCGCTCGTCTTCCCAGTAATCGGGAAGTTCCATGAGAAGAGTATTGCGGATGACGATCTCGATCACGGCGCGGGTTTCCCGTTTATCGGTCCAGTGGTCAAGCTCCGCTATTTTCTTCTTGATCTTTGACAACAGATCTACGGACACTTTCTTGATTGCTTTTATTTCTTCCTTTGACAAATCATCCCGGAAGAGTAGATCATAGATTGAAAGCTGCTCGTCATTTTCAAACCCCTCACGAACATATCGCCGCTGCTCGGTGTTCATGCTTTCGGCAAGGTTCATCAAATCCATGAAGGTCTTTTCAATTGCGGCCTTGTCCTGTTCCTGATTGTAGTTATAGATAATCTCCTGATACCGCTTCAGGTAATCGATCCGTCTCGGATTCACCGCCATCATTTTCTGGATTCTGTCATAAACCGTTTCATCGAGGTCTCTTAAAAGCAGGTTTTGGTTTCTTGCCTTTTCAAATTCCTTTGATAGAAGATTAAAATCAATCTTGCTGATATCAAATCTCTTGCTTGGGATCAGATCATTTGTGCCAGCAACATCCTCAACCGAGATGTATTCACTGATGATACGGTCGATCTCGACCATCAGGTCCGTGTTATCTACATGCGCCCTTTTCTTATAGATCTGATTCAGGATCGCGATCAGAGCTTCTGCTTCTTCTCGTAGATGATCTGATATATCATCCCGATCCAGATACTTCAGCAGCCTCCTCACCTCATCCGCATAGGTCGTAAAAGTCTTCTTTACCTTCTGGTCGCCACACATAGCATTTGCAGCATTCAGGAGAAGCGACATCTTGTTAAAGTTCTTTGCTGCAATCAGATTTTCAAGATCGAAGTTGTTTTCTTTCAGGAGAGCCCTGCCCTTTGTGATGGCTTCTGCTATTTTTTCCACCAGCTTCTCTTTATCGATTGTAGGATCGGATCCTCCCCTCCCGGAAGGGTTGGCCGTATACGCTGCTAACGCTTTCCGCAACGCGCCGACGATTCCAATGTAGTCTATAATAAGCCCGTTTTCTTTTCCCTCTGCCACACGATTCGCTCTTGCAATTGTCTGCATCAATGTGTGGGCTTTCATAGGCTTATCAAGGTATAAGCAGCTTAGGCATTTTACATCAAAACCAGTCAGCCACATGGCACATACGAATACCACTCGGAAGGGATTGGCGGGATCCTTGAACTCTTTATCGAGTTCTCGTTTTTCCATCTTCTCGCGGTGTGGTTTGATATCGAGCCCCCACTTTTGGAAGGTCTTGATCTCATTCTGCTCCTGGCTGATTACGACACACATTTCCGTCTGCTTCATCCAGTTGATTTTCTTCTGGAGCTCTTCCGATTCCTGCTGCGTGAGGGTCTTTTCCCTCTCTTCGAGAGCACAGATCTCTTTTTTCCAATACTCCTGAACATAGTTATACATCCGAACGCAGGTCACTTTATTCAGGCAGACGAACATAGCCTTACCGCTTGTCCACAGATCAGAATAGTGTCCGACAAAGTCTTTTGCTATTCTTCTCAGTCTCGGTTCTGCTGTCAGGACATGGATTTCTTTTTCAAACTCGTGCTCCAGCTTTTCTTCCTGCTCTGGATCGAGATCTGCTCTCTCCACAGCATCCAGGATCTTGTCTGTGAGCATGTCGTCCTGATTGACTTGCAGTCGTTCTCCACGATTCTCGTAATAAAGAGGTACTGTCGCTCCATCCTCTACGGCGCGTTTAAAGTCATAGATAGAAACATAGCCGCCGAATGTTCTTTCGGTGATATTGTCATCCGCAAGGAGCGGCGTTCCGGTAAATCCGATTTTCGAAGCATCCGGAAGCAGACGATCCATGTTGTTGGCGAAGATACCGTATTGACTGCGATGTGCTTCATCAGCGTATTGTCAATAGGGACAATAAAAAGTTTGCAGTCTGTTCGCAAATCACCTCTTCTTTCTCTTAGGGGCTGGTAATTCATCATACATTGCTTCCAGCAATTCTTTCAGAAACTCTTTATCTTGAATTCCCGGGTATATTTTCTAACTACACCGGTTATTCATCCTTTTTGTTGATTTCGGAAAGCTGATATTGAGGAATCAGTTTTCCGTTCTCTCTTGCCAGACCGATCGGACATTTGATG
>Ga0256406_1001044_pt1 | contig 46232 bp, 42 predicted proteins | sample RumenRJG_03DNA_FD_185986 | JGI IMG/M metagenome (GOLD analysis project Ga0256406, IMG submission 185986) | Bovine rumen microbial communities from Lethbridge, Alberta, Canada - RJG_03 | ecosystem: Host-associated > Mammals > Digestive system > Stomach > Rumen | place: Canada: Alberta | collected... | reverse complement strand
GAATCATTGATAACAAAGCTCATAATTCGACTGCGCCATGCTCCGACACTGAAAACGCCTGCAAACATTAGCAGTCCTGCGGCAATTACGGCGCAGACAAGCAAACGCATACGCTTTGGGGATCTTGTGCGGCGGTATCGGTGGGCAGATTTAAAAAGCCTGTTCATTTCTTCTATATGCTCATCTGAAAATTCAACTTTATTTTCGGGCAGCTTAATTTCGCTACCAAGATCTTCATCGGCAAGACGGGCAGCTGTTTCAATCAATTTATCAAAATCATTGTTATACTTATTCATGATACAAGCCCTCCTTTATCATTTGCTCTTTAATTATTTTTCTTGCTCTTGTAAGACGTTTTTTCACCGTTTCAACCGGAAGATTCAGCTGTTCGGCGATTTGTGCGGCTGTAAGCGATTCCGACGCACTAAGAAGTATTATATCTCTGTATATGTAATCAAGCCCCTTGATTATTTCCTTTACGCGCATTACGGTGTCATTGTCAACTGCAATTGCTTCTGGTGAAGATCCGTTGTCAGGGGTTATAGCTTCTGTTTCCTCGGTAAAAGGTATTGCCGCTTTGTCAATGTTATTTCTTTTGTAAATATCAAAGCAAACGTTTCTGCAAATTGTAATGAGATAGCTTTTAATTCGCTGGCTGTCTAAGGTGTGTATATCGGGGCGGTATTTAATTATCCTCTCAAAGACCTCCTGAACAGCGTCCTCAGATAGGTTTTTATCGTGAAGTATACTATATGCGTATAGAAAAATCATATCGCAGTATTTTTCGTATATTTGTTCAATTGTTATTTCAGACCTTTGCTTTTGTTTAAAAAATTGTAATCTCATTTCTGCATAACCTTTCTGTATTTTTTTCATATTGGGAGCTAATTCATATAGGTATTTTCCGCAACTTTTATTAGTTCTTCTTTAGGAATATTCCCCGATATAAGGAATATTTTTTTATCAGTATTATATACCACAGATTTTATTTTGGGGCTTTCAAGGTAAATTCCATTGTAATTTCTTATCTTAATATTTTCCTGTATAGAATCTTCTGTATCTATATTACAATTTACATCAATATCATAACCTTGAACATAGAAATACAAATCATTGTTTTCAAATACCATAATACGGTTATCGGGTCTGTTGTTATTTTCCGTAACCTCAAATCCCTCGGGAAGATAATCAACAGAAATATACTTATCCCGATAGTAATTACTGTTTTCTGTTAAAATACGTATATCTGTATTACTCGAAACATCAATAACAAAGCTCATAATTCTGCTGCGCCATGCGCCAACGCTGAAAACGCCTGCAAACATCAGCAGTCCTGCGGCAATTACGGCGCAGACGAGCAAACGCATACTCTTTGCAGATTTCGTGCGGCGGTATCGGTGGGCATACTTAAAAAGCCTGTTCATTTCTTCTATATGCTCATCTGAAAATTCAACTTTATTTTCGGGCAGCTTAATTTCGCTCCCAAGCTCTTCATCGGCAAGACGGGCAGCTGTTTCAATCAATTTATCAAAATCATTGCTATTTTTATTCATGATACAAGCCCTCCTTTATCATTTGCTCTTTAATTATAAATCATATTGCAGTATTTATCATAAATTTGTTCAATTGTTATTTCAGACCTCTGCTTTTGTTTGAAAAATAGTAATCTCATTTCTGAATAACCTTTCTGACTGTTTTCATATAATAATTATACATTAAAACATATGACATTGCAACAATCCCGTTCAAAAGAAACGATAATGTAATATATGTAAAAATTTCACAGAAAATATGCCGGAACAGCATTCTGCCCCGGCATACGGTTATACATATTAATAACAAAAGCTTACGCCTTGTTGATTGAGCCAAAAAGCTCCATTTTTTCCTTAACAATTTCCTTGATAGCCTCAAAGCCCGGTGCCAGGAGCTTTCTCGGGTCAAAGCCCTTTCCGACAAGATCCTTGCCCTCTTCGATATACTTTCTCGTAGCAGCCTGGAAATACAGCTGACACTCGGTGTTAACATTTATCTTTGCAACACCTAAGGAAATTGCAGTCTTAATCATATCGGCAGGAATACCTGTGCCGCCGTGCAGAACGAGAGGTAAATCTCCTATGAGCTTCTTTGTTTCGCCAAGTGCGTTAAAATCAAGACCCTTCCAATTTTCGGGGTACTTACCGTGAATGTTGCCTATGCCTGCCGCAAGGAAATCCACGCCTAAATCAGCAATGGTTTTGCACTCGTTGGGGTCGGCAATTTCGCCTGCACCGATAACACCGTCCTCCTCGCCGCCGATTGAACCGACTTCAGCCTCGATTGAAATACCCTTTGAATGACAGATATTAACAAGCTCGGTTGTCTTTGCTTTGTTTTCCTCGATAGGGAAGTGTGAGCCGTCAAACATAACTGATGAGAAGCCTGCGTCAATACACTTTAAGCAGGCATCATATGAGCCATGGTCAAGATGAAGTGCAACGGGAACGGTAATGTTCATTTCCTCTATCATTGCCTTTACCATTGCGGCAACGGTCTTGAAGCCCGTCATATACTTTCCCGCACCCTCGGAAACACCGAGGATAACCGGTGAATTGTTTTCCTGTGCGGTTTGAAGAATGGCCTTTGTCCATTCAAGATTATTGATGTTGAACTGACCAACGGCATATTTGCCCTTGACAGCCTTTTGTAACATTTCAGTAGCTGATACTAACATGTTAAATTCCTCCTTGTAAAATATATCAGAAATTGCATTGCAATTATCTTACTGTTTAATCAAGCAAAATGACACCCTGATCCTCAAGCTCGGCAATGGTGTCGGCATTTGCCGCAAGCACCTTTTTGTTGCCGCAGTCAAGACATACAAGCTCAATACAGCCTATTCCTATTTTTAGCTTTATATTGCTGCTGCCGCATTTGCATTTGATTGAATGCCTCAAGACAAATTCATTAAGCAGCTCAAGCAAATCAAACATTATGTCATAGCCTTCAAAATCCTCATCATTTTCGGCAAGGAAACCGGCAATAAGCTCATTCTGGGCGGCATATTCCATTTTAAGCCGCACCCTGTCCTTGCCGATAAAGAGTATCCCAAAGCCGGAATACTGACAGTTTAATATTAAAAAATCCTTGCTCCACATAGTTTTGCCTGAAACATGGAAGCTGTGAATATCTCCGCAAATCGGGCAGTCAACTGTAATTTCATAGCCGTTTTTTTTGTTTCTTATAGTAACAGGCTCCTGCTTGCAGTTTTTATGAGAGCAGCAGAGCTTATAAGGCTCCTTGCCCGAAAGCATAAAAGCACTTAATTTTTTTATGCTGACCGACGTGCAGTCGGGACAGCAATAGAGAAAATTTTGTTCTAATTCTGTAATCATAGCTTTCTCCGCTTAATTTAAATTTAATATATGCTTATATATTGCTTGTTAAGCAACAGAATGTATGCGGTCAAATCCCGATTTTGTTTTCCCTGGCGTAATAGAATAAATATTGCTGAGCATAGCCACCGAGATCGGCAAAGCGTTCCTTTGCAAATGCGGAAATTTTTCCGATATTCTGCGGCTCGTCAAAATAAAAATATTCAACCACTCTCTTTATCCATACGTCAACGGGAAAGCTTGAGCGCTTTGAAAGCCCGAACAGCAGTATGCAGTCGGCAACCTTTGCGCCTATTCCTTTAATTCGCATAAGCTCAGCTTTTGCCTCGTCATAATTAAGCCCGTCAAAATAATTCCCGTCAAATTCTCCGGAAAAAAACTCCGCGGCAGACCTGATGTATTTATCTCTGAAGCCTGCTTTTATTACAGAAAGCTCATCGGCTGAAAGAGAGCGTATTTTGTTTATGTCGGGAAAGGAATAATAGGTTTTTCCCATATAGCTGATTTTTTCACCGTACAGCTCGCAGAGTACCGATATAATCTTTTTTATCCGAGGAATGTTATTGCTTTGCGAAATGATAAAGGAAACAACACATTCCCATAAATCCTGATTTAATATTCTGATGCCGCTGCCGAAGCGAACAGCCTCCGCAAGAACGGGATCCTTTGACAGGGCGCTCTTTATCCTTGAATAGTCTGTGCCGAAATCAAAATAATTAAACCATATTTTGTCAAAATCTTCACGGGCGGTATCAAAAAGAGTAACGGTGTCATTTTCCTGCGATATTTTCAGCGCCCTTCCGCAGGCAACGCCTGTGTAGCTTCCGTCCGGCTCCTTTTCCCATCGGAAGCATTGACCGCAGTCAAATATATGCTCCAATTTAAAATCCCTTACGTCCGTAAGAATGAGATTATTATTTTTGCTTGATATTTTCATAACGAATAAATTATAGCATATCAAAGCAAATAAGGCAATATAAAAAAGTTAAATTTGTATAAATTTTTATAAAATTGTATAATTTACTTGAAAAATCCATATATTGTGTTATAATAACTAAAGAGCATTTGTATTATAAATGCTCTGCATAATCGATTAAACTGAAAGGACTTTGATATTATGACGGATAAGGAATTATTTGAAAAGCTGAGCTATAAATCAAAAAATGTATACTATGAGCTTTCGGGTGACGAGGCTAAGAAAATGTATGAGATGTGCGACGAGTACAGAACATATCTCGATAAGGGTAAGACCGAAAGAGAATGTGTTAAAATCTCGGAGGAAATGGCACTTGCCGGCGGCTTTGTGAACGTTGAGGAAAAGGAAAGACTTGTGCCGGGTGACAGGGTGTATTTTATCAACAGAGATAAAAATATTCTTCTTGCGGTAATCGGTGAGGAAAAATGCGAGAACGGCTTTAATATTGTTGGCGCACATATTGACTCTCCAAGGCTTGACTTAAAGCAAAATCCCCTCTATGAAAGTAACGAAATGGCTCTTTTAAAAACACATTATTACGGCGGAATTAAAAAATATCAGTGGACGGCAATTCCTCTTGCCCTTCACGGTGTAGTTTATACAACAAGCGGTGATAAGGTTGAAATCACAATAGGCGAGAAGGACTCAGACCCTGTATTCTGCATTACAGATCTTCTTCCGCACCTTGCAAAGGATCAAATGGCAAAAAAGCTCTCGGACGGCATTGAGGGTGAACAGCTTAATATATTAATCGGAGGAATGGGTGTTAATGCCGAGGATGTCCCGGAAAAGGTTAAATTTAAGGTGTTAAGTATATTGAACACCATGTACGGAATAAAGGAGGAGGACTTCTTTACGGCTGAGCTTGAGGTTGTTCCCGCATTCAAGGCGAGAAACGTGGGGCTTGACGAGAGCTTTATCGGTGCTTACGGTCAGGACGACAGAGTTTGCGCATACACATCGCTTAAAAGTATTCTCGATATTGAGGGTACTCCCAAAAAAACGGCTTTGTGTCTTTTGGTTGATAAGGAGGAAATCGGCTCCACAGGAAATACGGGTATGCTTTCAAAATTCTTTGAAATGGCAGTCAGCGAGCTGGTTGAAAAAATCAACGGCGAATTTACAATGGCGGCATATAATAAGACAATTAAAAATTCTGCGGTATTGTCCTCAGACGTGGGCGCTGCCGTTGACCCTAATTATGAGGGAGTTTACGAAAAAAACAATTCGGCATATGCAGGTCACGGAATGATTCTTATGAAATATACCGGCTCAAGAGGAAAGTCGGGAGCAAGTGACGCTTCTGCCGAGTTTGTACATGAAATGGTATCAATATTCAACAGCAATAACGTTATATGGCAGGCCGGCGAGCTTGGCAAGGTTGACCAGGGCGGCGGAGGAACAATTGCAATGTATATCGGCAATCTGAATATGAACGTTATAGACTGCGGTGTTCCGGTTTTAAGTATGCACTCACCCTTTGAGGTGACGGCAAAAAGCGATATCTATATGGCATATAAATCATATAAGGCATTTTATAAAGACAGATAAAAAATGTTTGATGTAATGAGGGACTGCGGCAAAATGCGGCAGTCCCTTGTTTTATGTAGGCAAATGATTATTATACCATTTGATTTATCCGATAATGCCATTGAGGAAATCGACAGCTGTTTTAATATCCTGTTCGGGATTGTCGCCAACCTCACGTTCTATTGTCAAAAAGCCCTTGTAGCCTATATCGTCAAGTGCGGCAAGGTATTTTTTAAAATCAACGCTTCCCGTTCCGAGAGGAACCTCCTCAAAATACTTAACGCCGAAATAATTTTCCGGGATTGGGTGAACAGTAGCATAAATAAATTCGGGATTTGATTCCCTCAGCTTATTTCCGTCCTTTGCGTGTGTATGTACAATATAGTCCTTTAGATTATACACCGCCTGAACCGGGTCGTCCCCTGTTACCATTGCAAGGTTTGCCGGGTCAAGATTAACCGCAACTCCGTTTGAACCGAGAGTATCAAGGAAGTTTTTGAGCGTTAGAGAGGTTTCGGGGCCTGTTTCAACGGCAAAGTGTGAGCCCATGCTGTCGGCATAGCGGCACAGCTCTCCGCAGGCGTCCTGCATAATTTTGAATCTGGGGTGATTGGGGTCTGATGGAACAACTCCTATGTGAGTAGTTACGACGTCGCACTCAAGCTCCTTTGCAAGCTCCATAATGACCTTTGATTTTTCAATAAGAGAGGGAATAAGCTCAGGGTCAACAAAGCCCTTGCCCAGGTCGCCGCAGATTGCCGAAAAAACAAGACCGTTGTCCTTGACACGCTTTAACAAATCCTTTCTTCTTTCTGTTGAAAGATTTTCCGGCGCATTCACTCCGCTTGTAGAATACATTTGTATTCCCTTTGCACCGAGCTTGGCCGCTTTTACTATTGCATCGTCTGTAGTGTCGTTTTTTAATGAGTCAATCATTATTCCGATAGGAAATTTATACATTTGTTTTCGCTCCTTTTTGTCTTATACTTTATATGAATATGTTATAATATATCATTAAAATAGTCAATTGTTGAAATTGCGATTAATTAACATTATTTTGCTCTTTAGCCAATTCCGAGGGTAAAAAACCGGTATGCTTTTTAAAGGTTTTGGAAAAATACGAATCATTTTCAAAGCCGCATTTTAGTGCGATTTCATGTATCGGATATTCATTCTTTAACAGCAATTTTTTTGCATGAATACACCTTATGGCATTAATGTAGTTTATCAGCGTCATACCGGTCGCTTTTTTAAATTCACGTGAAAAATGATATTTGCTTAACCCCACCTCAGCCGCAATTTCATCGAGAGAAATGCGGTCATATATATGAGAACGGATATAGCCGATTGCAAGACGTATGCTTTCATTTGTGCTTGATGGTGACACAGTGCTGACGGGGGTGGAATATTCTCTTGAGAGAGACAGCATAAGCCGCAGCAGCTCAGCCTTTACTCCGGCTTCCTGAAAGCCCTTGTCGGTTGTTATTTCCGAAACGACAGCATTGAATATATGACTTAGCTGTTCCGATTCAACGTAGCTCTTAAATTCGGTTTTATCACAGTAAATGCCGTTGTATTTCAAAAAATCACTGTCAATAATTAGACAGTAGTATTCAAGCCTTTTATCGCTTATTACGAAATGAAGGACATTTGTGTTTATTACGGCTGTGCCGCCGGCTTTCACATTGATTGCTTCGTTTCCTATGATTACCTGCCCGTTCCCGAAGGTGAAATGCAGAATTTCAATATTACTGTGCCAATTGGGGCAGGATAAGCTGTGGTTTTCCACTGTGTCATAGTGAAAAATAATAGGTATATTTTTGGTTTCGAGATTGTGTGATTCAAAGGTATAATTATTCATAATTCCTCCAAAGCAATATTGTATTATTTCCGGGCAATATTTTTAGTTGACTTTTATACAGTTAAAGTATACAATAAAATCAAAAAAAAATCAATATAATTTTTTTGCTTAGGAGTGATTTTTATGAAAAAACTTAGAATAGGATTGGTAGGAGCGGGCAATATTGCAAGAGTTCACCTTGAGGCATACAAAAATGTTGAAAATGCCGAAATTGTTGCTCTTTGTGACATCAACCCGGAAACACTTGCGGAAACAGCAAAAATGTTCGGTATAGAAAAAACCTATACCGATGAGGCGGAAATGCTTAAAAATGAAGAGCTTGACGCTTGTGATGTTGCCGTATGGAACTGCAATCACGCTTCCTGTTCAATTATGGCATTAAATGCCGGCAAGCACGTTTTGTGTGAAAAACCCATGGCGACAAATGCAAAGGAAGCGCAGGAAATGATTGACGCTGCAAAGAATAATAATAAGCTGCTTATGATCGGCTTTGTTCTCCGCTTTGGTGACGAAGCAAAAATTGCAAAGGATTTCATTGATAACGGTTATCTTGGAGATATTTACTATTCAAAGGCTACATATTTAAGACGTCATGGTGCTCCCGGAGGCTGGTTTACCGATAAATCCCGTTCGGCAGGCGGCCCTGTAATTGATTTGGGAGTTCATGTAATTGACCTTACAAGATATCTTATGGGCAAACCTAAGGCGCTGTCTGTATTTGCTTCAACAAATGACGTGCTGAAGAACAGACCGCATTTGAAAACGACCGTCGGTTGGAGCCCGAAGGGAGCAACACCGCAGGATAAGTACGATGTTGAGGATTTTGCCGTTGCAATGATAAAATATGACGGTAACAAAACAACCCTTCTTGAAACAAGCTACAGCCTTAACGGCGAAGAGGTTACGAAAAAAGAGCTTTACGGTACAAAGGGCGGAATGAATCTTAACGGCGCGGATATGAAAATATATACCGAGGTTAATGACTATCTTGCGGATATTTCGCCGAAAACGGAACACTATATATATTCACAGGAAATGTTTACCGCCGAAATGGCTCATTTTGTTGACTGTGTGCTAAACGGTGCGGAATGTCAAGCACCGGCGGAGGACGGTCTTGAGGTTATGAAAATTCTTGATGCTGTTTATGAATCGGCAAAAACAGGTCATGAAGTAGTGGTAAGATAAGGGGGCAAAGTGGTATGAAAATAGGAGTAAGCTCATATTCCTTTTCACAGTATATAAGTAAGGGGAAAATGGATATATTTGATACGGTAAAAAAAGCAAAGGAGCTAGGCTTTGACGCAATTGAATTTACCCCCATTCCCGAAATTGAGGGTAAAACAAGAAAGGAAACGGCTACGGAGCTGAGAGAGCTTGCAAAAGCTGTAGGAATTGAAATATCGGCATACGTTGTGGGAGGAAATCTGCTCAGTGAGGACGAGGCGGAAAGAAAAAAACAGCTTGATATACTCAAAGAGGAGCTTGATATAGCGGCAATTCTCGGTGTAAGGCTGTTCAGACATGATGTGGGATTTCAGCTGCCGGTGAATATGTGCTTTGACGAAGCCTTGATGCTTGCTGCTCCCATAATAAGGGAAGCTGCTGAATATGCCAACAGCCTGGGTATAAAAAGTATGATTGAAAATCACGGCAGAGCCTTTCAGGACGCTGACAGAATGGAAAGAACGGTAAGTGCGGTCAATCACAAAAATTTTTCCTTGCTTGTTGACATCGGTAATTTTATGTGCGCTGATGAGGATTCGGTTCACAGCGTATCGAGAGTAGCTAATCTTGCCGCACACGTACATATGAAGGATTTTATCAAAAAGGACTTTTACAGCACTGATGTAAAGGATAATTACTTTGCAACAAGAGGATGCAATTATTTGCGCGGAGTAGCTGTCGGAAGCGGTGATGCAAAGGCAGCACAGTGCATAAGCATACTAAAGCAGGCAGGCTATGACGGCTATCTTGACATTGAATTTGAAGGTCCGGAGGACTGCATTGAAGAGCTTAAAAAGGGACTTGCCTTTATTCGCTCTTGCTTAAATGCTTAAGGTATTCTGACGGAGACATACCTGTTTCACGCTTAAATACGTGGGAAAAATATCCTTGAGAGGAAAAGCCGAGCAGCTCGGAAATCTCGGTCACACTGTGGTGTGATTTCAGATAACGGGCTGCTTTGCTTATTTTTAATTTGAGAAAATATTGATGTATTCCAAGTCCGGAATATTTGGTGAAAATTCTTTTTAGGCTGGTGGAGCTTATACTGCACTCCCTTGACAGGGTGTCAATGGAAAGCTGCTTGTCAAGGTTTTTATTCATATATTTTACCGCTTTTTTGAAAATTATAACATCGGGAGAATCGGAAGCGGAGGTTTCCGCACTTTCCTCATAAAGCAACATAAGAAGCTGTTCAAGAACTGAGGAAAGATATTGCAGATAAGTTGCCGATTGCATTGTATCATTCAGGTAACTTTTAAGATTTTTAAATTGTGAGTTGTCTGTCTTTGCGCGCATAAAATCAATCAGCTCATGCATCAGATTTTCCTGCGTGGCTGCAAAGTGAAAAACCTTGTTTTCAAAAAAATTTATTATCTTTCCCGAAGCGTTGAAGGAGAATATTAATAAATCCGAACCGCATTCGGCTTCATTATAGTATTTATGAAGCTCAAGCGGCTTGTGAAAAACAATGTCATTCGTATGTATATGGTATACGCGCTCATCTCCCGACACGCATATATCTCCCTTAATTACATATACACATTCCCAAAAGTCATGGGTTTCACCGGGGAAAAAATAGTCCTTGTCACGGTGACATTCGAACATAGAAAAAAATTCCGTTATTCTGATCTGATTTTCTATAATATAAGGTTTAAACATAATAATCCTCCTGATAAGAGCTATTACGGCTTAGCTGCCGATGAAATTGTTGTTTTCAAAGACGAACGGCTTGAAATTTTGCCGGCGAAGATATCATTATAAAAAGCGGCAGTGTTTCAGATCGAAAACCGCAGCTTATTATAATGCCGCTCAAAAATGTCCGCTACGGCAATTATTCTTGCATCGTCAAAGGGCTTTCCCGTAAGGCACATTCCCAAAGGCATATTTCTCTTGTCATAGCCGCAGACGGTGCTTATTGACGGCAGTCCGGCAAGATTTGCCGTCAAGGTGTATTTATCTGCGGTATGACTGTGAATTTTTTCAAAGGTCTTTTCCTCAAATTTGTATGCCGCCGAGGAAACGGTGGGGGTTAAGACCATATCGCAGAGGGTGAATATATTGTCATAATTCTCCTTAATATGCTGTCTTGCCAAAAGCGCTTTTTTATAATAGGTATCATAATTGTCTGCCGAAAGCACATAGGTACCGAAAAGTATTCTCTTTTTTACTTCTTCACCAAAACCTTCACTGCGAGAAAAGGAGGCTCGTTCATCAAAGCCTGCGCCCTTGTCAGAGGTGTAGCCGTATTTCATACCGTCATAGCGTGAAAGATTGGAGGAGGCCTCTGCGGAGGAAATAATTCTGTATACCTCCGGCGCAAGGCTGAGAGTTTTCAAAGAAACATCAATCAGATCTGCACCACAGTCTTTAAAAAACTCTCCCGATGAAAGAACGGCGCTTTTGACCTCAGAAGACAAATCGGAGGCAAAAAACTCTTTTGGTATCCCTATTTTAGTCCCCTTGAGGGAGTGACCGATAAATGCGGTATAGTCCTGATTTGCAGACGGCGAGGTGGTTGAATCTTGCTTATCCGCACCTGCCACTGCATTCATAAGATAGGCGGCGTCCTCAGCCGAATTTGTTAAAAAGCCTATTGTATCAAGGCTTGAGGCGAATGCAATAAGCCCGAAGCGTGAAACAGCACCGTAGGTGGGCTTAAAGCCTGTCACTCCGCAAAAGGAGGCAGGCTGTCTTATTGAACCGCCGGTATCGGAGCCTAATGCAGCAGCACACAGCTTTGCCGCAACACTTGCGGCGGCTCCTCCGGAGGAGCCGCCGGGAATGTATTCTGTATTGAGCGGATTTTTTACCGCACCGAAATATGAGGTTTCATTCGTTGAACCCATAGCAAATTCATCTAAATTTGTTTTACCGAGAATTACAGCGTCCTTATTGAGCAATTTTTCAACAACTGTTGCGTTGTAAAAGGGAATAAAGTCTGAAAGAATTTTTGAAGCGCAGGTGGTTTTAATGCCGGCAGTGCAGATATTATCCTTAACCGACAGTGGAATGCCGGTAAGAAAGTCAGCTTTCTTTTCGGCTATACGCTTTTGCGCTTTTTCCGCCTGCCTGACAGCAGAATCCGCGCATACCGTAATATAGCTGTTAATGCTTTTGTCCGCTTTTTCTATTCTGTCAAGATAGCTTTTTGTAAGCTCAACGGCGGAAATTTCGCCGCTGTCAAGACTCCGCCTCAGCTCAATTAAAGACATTCTGTCCGTCCTCCTTAAATAACCTTTGGAATTGTAAAGCAGCTGTTTTGTATACAGCTTGAATTTGAAATGATTTCCGACTGTAAAGAGGAGGCATATGCCTTGTCCTCGCGGAGCTGCTTGTATTCGTTGCAAAAAGCCGCAGTATAGTTATTGTCAAAAGCTGCGAATTTGATTCCATCCATATCACGTGAAAAGTCAGTGAGCCCGGAAGCAAGAATTTCTGTATCCTTCGAATCTTCTGCGAGCATTATTTTGCTGCACAGCCTTTTGGTTTCATTTTTATCGAATGTCATAGTTAATTCCCTCTAAAAAACAGCATAAGTCTGTAAGTATATAAATATTGTTTGTTGAACAGCTTGATTATATCATATTTTTTTATTTTTTACAACACAAAACGGAAAAACTGCAGTATAAATTTGTATTTCTTATTAATAATCAGTAAAAAATAACAGAATAAGGTAGTTTTTGTATAAAAAAATTTGACAAGTATATATTTTTTTGATATAATTGTTTAATCGAGGTGAAAAAATATGGAATATACTCAAAAGGCTTCAATTGAAAAGAAAATCAAAAACAGAAATATGATTTTTATATGTATAACCGCAAGCATCTCTTTTCTTGGACTTGTTATGGCGGTTTACAGCCTTGTTAAGCTGAAATTTGTTTTTACGCTTATATACCTTGCAGCTGTACTGTTAGGCTTTTTATATGCCGTGCTGAGAATAAACACAATTATGCCGCCCTATATTGCGAGAAGCGGAGGGTATCTGTATTTTCAGACCTGGCGCGGGCTTTTTCCGTTCAGAACCGACAAGGGCTTTATCGGCGAGTTTCTTCCTTCAAAAACCGTACTGAAGAAGGTTGATATTTCTCAGATTAACAGAATTTATCTCGGAACAAGAAATTATCTTTTAAAGCTTGTTACCGAAGGTGAATTTGCCGATGAGCTCGCCTCGTCAAAGAAAAAGCATGAAAATGTTGTAAAGAAAATGGATTTCATATATATTAAAACAAAGGACAACAATGAGATTTATATGTCAGTTACGGACTTTGACAATGCTGAGATGGCGGAAATTCTGAAGCCGATTGTGGATAATGATGAAAGAATAGATTTTAAATGCAATAACAGGTTTATAAGTAAGAGTATTCCGCCCAAAAGGCTATCATTTTAAATATATCGGAGAGTGACTAATAAGTGTTTGATAAATTAGAAGCATTAGAGGAACGGTTCAGGCTTGTATCCGAAAAGATAAACGACCCTGAGGTAATAGCTGATATGGACAGCTGGCGCAGGTTTATGAAGGAGCATTCGGATTTAACGCCGATTATAGAAAAATACAGAGAATATAAGGGGCTTAAGCAAACTATTGCCGACGATAAGGAAATGCTTGAGGCAGGAGAGGACAAGGAGCTTGAGGATTTGATTAAGCTGGAGCTGTCCGAAGCCGAGGAGGGGCTTGAAAGGGTATCGGAGGAGCTTAAGATACTGCTTTTGCCGAAGGACCCGAATGACGAAAAGAATGTTATAATAGAGATAAGAGGCGGAACCGGAGGGGACGAAGCGGCACTGTTTGCGGCAGACCTGATGAGAATGTATTCAATGTACGCTGAGTCGCATCGATGGAAAATTGACATATTAAATTCAAGCCCGACCGATATAGGCGGCTATAAAGAGGTTTGCTTTTCGATAGAAGGGCAGGGAGCATATTCAAAATTTAAGTTTGAAAGCGGCGTTCACAGAGTCCAGAGAGTGCCGAGTACAGAATCGGGCGGAAGAATACACACCTCAGCTGTTACAGTTGCTGTTTTGCCGGAGGTTGAGGAGGTTGAGGTTGATATAAATCCCAATGACCTCAGAATTGATGTTTTCAGAGCAGGCGGCCCCGGAGGTCAGTGCGTTAACACAACCGATTCGGCTGTGAGAATAACGCATCTGCCGACAGGTATAGTGGTTTCCTGTCAGGACGAAAAATCCCAGTTTAAAAATAAGGATAAGGCAATGAAAATTCTCCGTTCACGTATTTATGAGGTAATGGAGGAGCAAAGACATAAGGAAATTGCCGACGAGAGAAAATCTCAGGTTGGTTCGGGTGACAGAAGCGAAAGAATCAGAACCTACAATTTCCCACAGGGGAGAGTTACCGATCACAGAATAAATCTTACGCTATATAAGCTTGATCAGATATTAAACGGTTCTCTCGATGAACTGATAGACGCGTTGATTACGGCAGACCAGAGTGCAAAGCTTGCACATCAGGAGTAAGAAACAGGAGGAATTATATGGAAAGAGTACAAAGAATTGCACAGGCGCTATATGATAAAAAGGCTAAAAATATTGTAGCGCTTAATATATCGGAAATAACAAGTCTCGGTGATTATTTTATTATTTGCTCATGCTCTTCATCAACCCAGCTAAGAGCCTGTACAGATGAGGTTGAGGAAAAAATGAGCGAAATTGGTATTGAGCCGACTCATAAAGAGGGATACAACGGTGGTACCTGGATATTAATGGATTACGGCGACATTATCGTTCATATAATGCTTGAGGAAACAAGAGATTTTTATTCGCTTGAGCGCTTGTGGGGTGATGCTGAGGAAATTGAGCTTGACCTTAAGTAGTAAGCAAAAATAACCGTAATTTTTAAGTATAATATAATTATGATAAAGCAATCGGTTATTAAAATAACCGCTAAATTGACCTTATTGAAAGGATAGTGTATTAACAATGCAGAATTATAACTTCAAAGAAATTGAGAAAAAGTGGCAGAAAAGATGGGAGGAGGAAAACTGCTTTCATGCAGTAAACGGTAGCGAAAAACCGAAGTTTTTTGCAATGATAGAATTTCCGTATCCCTCCGGAGCCGGACTTCACGTTGGCCATCCGAGAAGCTATACGGCCCTTGACATTATAGCAAGAAAACGGAGAATGGAGGGCTATAACGTCCTTTATCCGATAGGCTGGGACGCTTTCGGACTTCCCACCGAGAATTTTGCCATTAAGAATAAAATTCATCCGAAAATAATCACAAAGAAAAATATCGAGAATTTTACAAGACAGCTGAAAATGCTTGGCTTTTCCTTTGATTGGGACAGAGAGGTTAATACCACTGACCCGTCATATTACAAATGGACACAGTGGATTTTCAAAAAGCTTTTTGAACACGGGCTTGCATACAAGCAGGAAATGCCCATAAATTGGTGTACCGGTTGTAAGGTAGGTCTTTCAAACGAGGAGGTTGTAAACGGCGTATGCGAGCGCTGCGGCAGCGAGGTTGTTCAGAGAAGAAAAAGTCAGTGGATGCTTAAAATTACAGACTATGCACAAAGACTGATTGATGACCTTGATGACGTTGACTATATCGAACGAGTAAAAACACAGCAGAAGAATTGGATTGGCCGTTCAGAGGGAGCTGAGGTTAAGTTTGAACTGACCTCAGGCGATGAAATGATTGTTTATACCACAAGATGCGACACCCTGTTCGGTGCTACATATGTAGTGCTGTCACCTGAGCATGATTTGGTTCAGAAGCTGTTGCCTACCCTTGAAAATCCCGATGAGGTCAACGATTATATTCAGCAGGCTGCGAAAAAGTCTGAATTTGAAAGAACTGAGCTTGCAAAGGATAAAACCGGAGTACAGTTAAAGGGAGTATATGCAATAAATCCCGCAAACGGTTCGCAGCTGCCCGTATGGATTTCCGACTATGTACTTGTCACCTACGGAACAGGCGCTATAATGGCGGTTCCTGCACATGATACACGTGACTGGGAATTTGCAAAGAAATTTAATCTTCCGATCATAGAGGTTGTTTCGGGGGGTGAGGACGTACAAAAGGAAGCCTACACCGATGTTTATAAGGGCAATATGGTAAATTCGGGCTTTTTAAATGGTATGCCGGTTAAAGAAGCAATCCCTACTATGATAAAGTGGCTTGAAGAAAAGGGCTTGGGGAAGAGAAAGGTTAATTATAAGCTTAGAGATTGGGTGTTCTCACGTCAGCGTTATTGGGGAGAGCCTATTCCGCTTGTTCACTGTGATAAATGCGGTTGGGTTGCCATTGATGATTCTGAGCTGCCTCTTGTTTTGCCGGAGATTGATACCTTTGAACCGGGCGAAAACGGTGAATCACCTCTTGCAAAGGCTTATGACTGGATAAATACAACCTGTCCTAAGTGCGGCGGAAAAGCACAGAGAGAAACCGATACAATGCCCCAATGGGCAGGCTCAAGCTGGTATTTCCTGCGCTATATCGACCCTCACAACGATAAGGAGTTTGCATCAAAGGAAGCTCTTGAATATTGGCTGCCCGTTGATTGGTATAACGGTGGTATGGAGCATACAACGCTTCACTTGCTCTATTCACGTTTCTGGCATAAATTCCTTTATGATATCGGTGCTGTGCCCACAAAGGAGCCATATATGAGAAGAACCTCGCACGGTATGATTTTGGGTGAGAACAATGAAAAAATGTCAAAATCAAGAGGCAATGTGGTAAATCCCGATGATGTTGTAAATGAATTTGGTGCAGACGCTTTCAGAACCTATGAAATGTTTATCGGTGCCTTTGACCAGTCAACACCTTGGTCCCAGCAGGGCTTGAAGGGCTGTTATAAATTCCTTGAAAGGGTATGGAATCTTCAGGATATGCTGAACGATGAGGAGGGCTATTCAAGGGAGCTTGAAAAGGCAGTTCACAAGACAATAAAAAAGACCGGAGAGGATTTTGAAAGAATGAAATTCAATACGGCAATTGCCGCATTGATGAGCCTTGTTAATGATTTTTATAAAAAGGGAAGTGTAACAAAGGGCGAATTTCTTACACTTATAACTCTTCTTAATCCGGTAGCACCTCATATGACCGAGGAATTATGGGAAAAATACGGCATGGGCGGTCTGTTGTCCGTTTCTCCTTGGCCGGAGTATGATGAGGAAAAGACTGTTGATGATGAGATTGAAATTGCTGTTCAGATAAACGGCAAGGTAAAGGATAAGCTGATGATTCCGGCAGGACTCGATAAGGCTGAAACCGAAAAGGCGGTTATGGCTTCGGATAAGGTTGCGGCATTGACAGAAGGCAAAAATGTTGTTAAGATTATTCCTGTTCCCGGTAAGCTTGTTAATATAGTGGTGAAATAATCGGCCATTTGGATAGTAACTGCGTTTATTTTTACCGAAAAATCAAAAATCCGTATTTCTGTTTAGGTTGATTGAATTGTGCGGTTTAGCCTGTGCAGGGATACGGATTTTGAAATTGTAAAAAATGTTTGATTTTTATAAATGAATTAAAGGAGTTAATTATGTTTAACGGGAAGAAAAAAGCACTGACATTCAGCTATGATGATGGAGTAACCCAGGATATTCGTCTTATAGAAATTTTCAATAAGTATAGTCTTAAGGCAACGTTTAATTTAAATTCCGAGCTGTTGGGCAGGGAGGGTATGCTGATACGAAACGGTGTACAAGTAAGTCATACAAAAAACAAGCCTGAGGATGTAAAATACATATATGAGGGACATGAGGTTGCCGCGCATACCTTAACCCATCCGTTTCTGCCGGACATAAGTGATGATAATGAGGTTTTGCGTCAGGTTGACCAAGACAGAGTGAGGCTTTCCGAGCTTGTGGGATATGAAGTAGAGGGAATGGCATATCCGGGAGGGGGAGCTAACTGCAACACCCGTGTTGCTGAAATAATAAAGAACAATACTTGTATTAAATATGCTCGTACAACTGCTGTAACAAAAAGCTTTGAGCCTTGCAGAGATTTATATCAGTATAAAGGCACTCTTTATCACCACGAAGATTGGGATTCGCTCTTTGATATGGGTAAAAAATTTTTAGAGCTTCAGACAGATACTCCGAAGGTGTTTTATATATGGGGACACGCATATGAATTTGATATTTATCCCGAACGCTGGAAGCTGTTTGATGAATTCTGCAAAATGATGAGTAACAATAAAGATATATATTACGGAACAAACAAAGAGGTTTTAATAAATTGACTGTAAAATTTACAGCTAACAGAGAATAATATAAAAACGCAGCCACATTGACTGTTTCAATGTGACTGCGCTTTTTTTAGCTGCTCAGGCAAGCTCAAAGGATTTACAATCTGTACATTCGGTTTTTGTGGGGTTCATTTCATGTGTTCCAACCGTTATACAGTCAAGAGAGCAATAATCCTTTGTATTGCAGTGATACTTACACTGCTGAACTGTACACTTAATGCTGCTGTTGGCGTTTTTGCAATCACAACTCATATTAATTACCATAGCCTTTCTGCCCGCTGTTATAGAATTTAATTGTATATACTTCCCTGCCGGCGGGCATGGCGGGGAAATACAGCGGAATTTAGTTATGTGATAACCCTTACGATATATTTTTACGACTGAATCAATCGGAATAAATATCGGTTTGATTATCTGAATATTATTTTGGCTGTTTTTTTGAATATTATTCGTTGTTTTATTAATTGCAATAATTGTATTTTTAAAAGCGGATTGTAAGCATAGAATTACAGCTTGGTATAACATTAATTTGTAAATTTAAGAATAATTTAACTGATTTATATTTATTTCTATTGAATTAGCTTTCATTGTATGTTATAATTAATAGTGTAAACTATATCTGGAGTGATAAATTATGGATTACGATAAAAGGATTTTCTGTGTAGAGGATGATATTAATATACGTGAGCTTATAGCCTACACTCTTTCGCAGTCAGGCTATAAAACCGAAGGCTTTGAGTGCGGCACTGATTTTTTTGAGGCATTGAAAACAAGCACGCCCGATTTAATTATTCTCGACATAATGCTTCCCGACAAGGACGGTATGACTATTTTGAAGGAGCTGCGTGCCTCACAAAAAACAGATACAGTACCCGTAATTATGCTTACCGCAAAATCCGGTCAAATGGATAAAATAAAGGGGCTTGACGCAGGAGCAGATGATTATATAACAAAGCCCTTTGACATTCTTGAGCTTGTTTCGAGAGTTAAGGCTGTCATGAGAAGGTCGGGTGAAAAAAAATCCGAAAAGCTTTATCAATTCCGCGATATAATCGTAGATGCCGATAAACGGCTGGTTAAAGTCAGCGGCGAAGCTGTCGGACTTACGTACAAAGAATTTGAGCTTTTGCTGGTGCTCATAAAAAATGCCGGTATAGTTCTTGCAAGGGACAGAATAATGAATGAGGTATGGGGTGTAAACTTCGAGGGGGAAACAAGAACCGTTGATGTACATATCAGAACTCTCAGACAGAAGCTCGGTTCGGCAGGCAATTATATAGAAACAGTTCGAAATGTGGGCTATGTCATTAAATAATTAATATACTTATCAAATAATTTCAAACATAGCTTGAAGCAATTACTCAAATACGGAATATATAAAGCTGTTATCTGAGGGATTAAATACTTTTTCCAGCTCTTTTGAGTATATGACTTTATTATCCTCCGTGATAAAAATTGCTTTTGTGCCGTATTTTTTTACAAGCTCTGTTCCTTTTTTAAGCCCTGCAATAAAGCAGGCTGTACTGAGTGAGTCGCCGATAAAACCATTGTCGGAAATAATTGTTACGCTTCTCAATCCGCTTTTGGCAGGATAGCCTGTTTTTGCGTCTGTTATGTGATGATAACGCATACCGTCAATAAGCATATACCTCTGATAATCACCTGAGGTTATTACGTATCCCTCGTCAATTGATACAGTACCGATAATAGCAGAAGAATCATCGGGATTTTGTATACCTATTTTCCAACTGCTGCCGTCATTTTTACTGCCGAAAGCATATATATTTCCTCCTAAATCAGCAATAGCACCGTTTACAGAAGTGGACTTAAGATAGTCGGCAATGCGGTCGGAAATATACCCCTTTGCCACAGCACCGAGATTAAGCTGCTGCCCGTTTATTGTTTTGACTATTGAGTGATTATCTTTATTAAGTATTAGTGAGGAATAATCGGTAAGAGCCGCTGCTGAGGCTACAGCTGCACTGTCCGGCAGGCGAGAGGTGAGAATTGACCCGCTCCATAGCTGTGATACGGCACCGACCGTAATATCAAAGCGTGCATTTGTATCTATATAAAACGGTTCGCAAGCAGCAATAAGACTGAAAACCTCAGGCGAAAAGGAGTACACTTCATCCGAACTGTTAAATCCGTAAATTTCGCTGTTCGGGTCTGAAACAGAAAGCAGGCTGTCATACTGCCGGATAATTTCGCAGCAGCCCTCTGCGGCCTGTCTTGCATTTTTACCGTAGACACTTATTTTGGAGGAGGTATTTAATGCATCATCTATATATATTGAATATTCCTTTGGCTGAAATTTCCATAATAAAAGAAATGCCAATGCAGAAACGAGTAAAAATAATAAAATATATTTGTTTATCTTAAATTTTTTCAAAACTCTGTCCTTCTTTTAGTTTATACTAAAAAACGGCAGTAAAACCGCCGTTTTTATTATTCTATAATGATATTAGCAACCAAGCTCTGCCGGAAAATGATATTATTCTGCCGGTTCGTTAATAATATCAACGGTGTATGTAGTGGGTTCCCATGTTACTTCGCAGCCCAGCTCTTCCATTACAAATCTTAAGGGAACAAAGGTTCTGTCATCAACAATTTGTGCAGGAGTGTCAAAGGTTTTCTTTTCACCATCAACGAATGCGTAGTCACATCCAATCTGAAGCGCAATAGTCTTTAACCCCGACTCCGATTCGCACAGTACAATAACGGTTTGTGTATACGGATCCCATGTTACCGTTGCACCTACAGCTTCAAATATAGCTCTCATAGGCACAAGTGTTCTGTCGTTTTCTATAAACGGATTAGCGTCGAATACCATTTTTTCTCCGTTGTAATTCACCGTAACCTCATCGGCAGCTAAAGCTGTAAGGCTTGCCATAAACATACTTATACACAAAATCAATGCAGAAATTTTTTTCATAATTATCCTCCTATCCGCTTGCCTTAAGGCAGCATAAACCGTAACACGCCAAATAAACAAACAGACTGCCATATAAAGAGTGCAGATATATTTTCATATTTCAAGCTCTTATAAAGGGTGGGATGAATTGCTTATTTTCACGTTATCCAAATTATTCTTATGTAAAATGTCTGTATACATATTATCACAAATAACGAAGGTTGTCAATTATTTTGCCGCAAAAATTTTATAAAAACCGAGAAATACGTTACTATTAAGCTATCAGGTACGCAAATAAGACCTGTTACGCCGTAATTGGTTGGACTGTTATGATTGATTGTTTCAGCCGTGTATTTATACTCAGCTATTGCGATATAAAGATGGCTTGTAGCCCATAAGCCTTTTAAATTGTGTCGAAAAATGATGCGAGTCTGAAAAGCTTAGTTTTTCGGCAATTTCATCAATACGCATATCGGTCATTTTAAGCATTATCATTGCAAGACGTATTTTAGACTCCAGAATATACCGATGAGGAGTTATTCCGTAGTTTTTCTTGAAGATACGTATTATATGCTCCTGTGAAAATGAAAAGTTTTGCGCAATGTCGGAAAGCTTTATATTCTCTGTGATATTGCAGTCAATGTACAGACGTATTTGTTCAATGTCACTTGTTGTTTCGCTTGTGTTTTGTTTATTATCCGCAAGAAATTGAATAAGCTTTAAAAAAAGCTGAGAGGTTTGGTTTTTATATTCTGACGGATCGTGCAGCTTTTTGCATTTTTCGTGTATTTCTGTAAATATATCGAGGGTATTTACATTTTTGAAAACAATCGTGTCATTGAGATTGTATATATCGAGAAATGCTTGTGCCAACTCACCCTTAAAATTTATCCATATTCTTTCAAATTGATTATCGGGATTTGAGTAATATATCTGATTGGTTCCTTCGGGAAGAAGAAAAGTGTCACCCTCATGCACTGTATAGATATTATTATTGCATATAATTATGCCTGAGCCCGAAATGACATACTGCGCGCATCCTATCGGAGAATCCATTCGAAGCTGGTAGCACGGTATGTTCCGGAAGGTTTTCCCATATTCTGTGATATAAAACGGATAAAGATTATCTGTTTTGGGAGCGTAGTATTTCTCTGTGTTATTTGGTGTTTCTAAATCAATAATATTCATCTCTGTTATCCCTCTGTTTCTATATTTTATTATATCATACAATCAACCAAATGTCAATTTTTTAAACTTTATTTCTTAAAATATGTCATTATTTTACATTGAACAATCAATTATTTTTGGTATAATATAAATATAATTGAGGTATCAGAAACGTAGGATGTAATAACAATAATATTAAATAAATAATATTTATGTATAGAGGAGAAAAATGATAGTAAAATTGCAAGCCGGTGATTATACCGCACTTATAAATCCTGTAAGAGGTGCTAACTGCATAAGCTTAAGGAACTCAAAGTACAATGCGGTAATTTTAAGAGAACCGAATAAATCGGGAGTCTTTGACAATCCGTATTTATATGGTATGCCGATACTTTATCCGGCAAACAGGATATCCGGAGGCTGCTTTAAATTTGAGGGGAGGATATATACATTCCCCATAAACGAACCGGAAACAAATTGTCATCTGCACGGTATGCTGCATGAGATGAAATTTGAAATAACGGAAGGTGATACAAGCTTTGTAAAATGTGTTTTTGAAAAGCCTTATCTTGACTTTCCGCACAGCTTCCGCATTGAAATGACCTACAGACTGTCTGCTGACGGCTTGGAGCATAGAACAAAAATAACTAATCTATCGGAAAAAAATATGCCGAATTTTCTCGGCTTTCATACAACCTTTAATATTCCTTTTATTGAGGGAGCAGCAGCAGAGGATGTACGGCTTTATGCCGAAATCGGAAATGAAATAGAAAGAGACAGAAATTATCTGCCGACAGGAAAGCTTTTATCATATGATGATGTTGCCGAAAAAATTAATGGCGGTGAGTTTATGCCGCTTGAAAAAATTATCAGCAGACATTGCAGAGCAAAAAAAGGAGGACGTATTGAATTAACAGACATAAAACAAGGAATAAAGCTTATTTACGAAAATGACGAAAAATTCGGATGGCGGCTTTTTTATAACGGAAGTGCTGACAATTATATCTGTCTTGAGCCTATGACGTGCATGGCAAATTGTCAGAACTCACCCTTTGACCGCACATATGCGGGCTTTGACAGCATAGCGCCGTATTCGTCAAAGGAATACATATCAAAAATATACTTAAAGGAGAATGCTTATGAAAATAACAAGACTTGAGGTAATCAAAGTAAAACCGAGATGGATGTTTTTAAAAATGCATACCGATACCGATATTTATGGTCTTGGGGAGCCGGTTTTGGAGGGGCATTGCACAGCGGTTGAAGCAGTCATAAGGGAGTTTGAAGACTATCTTATAGGCAAGGATCCAATGCGTATAGAGCATCATGTTCAGGCGCTCTACCGCGGCGGATTTTACAGAGGCGGCCCTTTAATGCTTTCGGCAATAAGCGGAATTGAGCAGGCAATGTGGGACATCAAGGGTAAGTACTATAACTGCCCTGTATATGAAATGCTTGGCGGCAGATGCAGAGATAAGATAAGAATGTATACGCATATAAAACGTGCAGGCGTTGCCGGGGAGTTCCCCATTGAGGAAATGCTCAATATTGCCGATGAGAGATTAAGGGACGGCTACACAGCGCTTAAATATTCAATTATTCCGCCTATAAAGGCTGTTGAAAATCCGGCAAATATTGAAAAACATATTGAGCGCTTTGCAAAGGTTCGTGAGAGAATAGGAAACAACGTTGATTTGGCAATTGATTTTCACGGCAGAGTTTCGCCGGCTGCCGCAAATATTCTTATTGAAAGGCTAAAGCCCTACAGCCCTATGTTTATTGAAGAACCATGTTTGCCCGAAAATGTTGACTGCATGGTAAATATTGCGCATAAAACAACCGTTCCTATTGCGGCAGGGGAAAGACTTTTCGGAAAGTGGCAGTACAGAGAGCTTATTGAAAAGCAGGCGGTGAGCATTATTCAGCCGGATATATGTCATGTGGGCGGAATTTATGAGGGAAGAAAGCTTGCGGCAATGATTGAGATGTATTACGGCACGGTTGCACCGCATAATCCGTTAGGACCGATATCTCTTGCCTCATGTATTCAGCTTGATGCAAGCATACCGAATTTCCTTGTTCAGGAGCATCCCGGAAATCCCGATAAATCCGACTTGGGCGTTGGATACATAAAGGAACCGTTTGTTATAAAGGACGGATATATTGATGTTCCAACAAAGCCCGGACTTGGTGTTGAGCTTGACGAGGAGGCTTTAAGGGATAAACTCTATGACGGAAAGTGGACAACTCCACGTCAATATTATGAGGATGGCAGTAATGCGGATTGGTAAGGTGAATTTTGAATAAAATTGCCCATCTCACCACTTTTTGCTCGGGGCGGTACACTCGTACAGCACCGTTCGCTGCAAAGCGGTGACCTGAACGATTTTCTTTCTAACATAAATTTTGTGAAAGGATTTAATGATCATAATTATGAATAAATCAGTTTTTGTAACAGGCGGCTGTTATGGTACGGGTTATGCCGTTGCCGAGCGGTTTGCAAAAGAAGGATATAATGTTTTTATAAGCGGACGAGATAAAAATAAGGCGGTTGCTGCAGCAAAAGCAATATCGGAAAAATACGGAGTTTACGCAAAGGGTTATCAGACATCAACCTTTGAGCAGGATGAGGTAAATGAAATCTTTGCCGATATTGAAAAAAACGGTTACAGTGTGGACAGCATTGTATTGAACGCTGCAAATCTCGGAATAGGGCAGGAAAGCCTTTTGGTAAATGTTGAGGAATTTATGGGAGTTTACAAAATAAATGTCGCATGGAATTTTATGATGGCAAGAGAAGCGGCAAAGCAGATGAAAAAGGCCGGAAAAGGCTCAATAGTATTCATCACCTCAAATTCTGCCTTACGCGTTACTGAAAACCGCTGTGCCTACTGCTCGTCAAAAAGTGCTATACTTGCCATGTCAAAATCCTTTGCTGTTGATTGGGGAAAGTACGGAATACGTTCCAACTGTGTTTTGCCCGGTATGATTAAAACCGAGCGGTGGGAAAATAATGTAAATAACTGCAAATATTATCTTTCAAATTATACGCCTATTGAGGATATAGCGGATTTTGAGGATATTGCAAATGCTGTATGGTATTTTGCAAGCGATGCTTCAAAGAATACAACAGGTGCGGAATTGGTTGTTGACGGAGGAATGCTGGCGCAGCTTACACCCAATATAGAAAGAGAGCTGTGGAAGAATACATGATATGAAGCTACAATTCTTTTGTAAGTAATATTGATAAAAACTTCACTTAATATTTGTGGACATTTTATATTGCAATTTGTAATGCGAAAAAATTATCGAAAAAAGTATTGACAAACATATAAATAAGTGGTATAATCAAGAAAAAAGTTTAAAGGCTATGACGAAGACGGTTGAGTAATTATATCTTGAGAGAGTTGGCGGTTGCTGCAAGCCAATGATAGATTATTCAATAACCCATCACTTCCGAGCCGAAGGCCCGAACGCAGTAATGTCAGTAGGCGCTTTCCGTGAGCTGCAACGTTAAGGCAAAGGGCTTGTTTGAGCCTGCAGAGTGGTGTATTTATACACAATTTGAGTGGTACCGCGGGATATTATTCCGTCTCAAGAGTTTTCTTGAGGCGGCTTTTTTTCGTGAAGTCTGCGCCGGTAAGCAGTATAATCTATTAAAATTTTATACGGAGGTAACAAAAATGCAAGAAGAAACACTGGTTGAACAAATGAAAGAGGTTGCTCAAAGAATTAGGAATATGCGTGAAATTTTGGGCATTTCTGAGGATTCCATGGCTAAGAATGTTGAGGTTTCGGTGGAGGATTACCGTGACTATGAGAGTGGAACCAAGGACTTTAGCTTTACATTTATTTATAAATGCGCAAAATTCTTTAATGTTGATCCCACCGATTTGCTTCAGGGATCAAGCCCGACTCTTACAAGCTACGAGGTAACAAGAAAGGGCGGCGGACTTCCTATAACAAGAACCTCCGGCTTTACCTATAAAAATCTTGCGCCGCTGTTTAAAAATAAGGCGGCAGAGCCTTTTAGGGTAACTATACCTTATTCTAAGGAGGATGAGGAAAACCCTGTAAAGTGTTCAAGCCATGCAGGTCAGGAATTTGATATAGTTATCAGCGGTAAGCTAAAGGCAGTTATCGGAACAAATACAGAAATACTTTATCCCGGTGACTCTATTTATTACAACAGCCGTATGCCTCACGGGCTTGTTGCTCTTGACGGTGAGGATGTAGAAATATATGCGCTTGTATTTGGCGCCGGAGACGATAACGGAATAACCTCTGAAGTTAATGCCGACAGTACAAATGAAGCACCTCGTATGGATCAGCCCGTTACTGCGGTGTATAAAAAATTCATTGAAACAACAAAGAATGAAAACGGTCAGCTTGTTGATATTAAGTTTAAGAATGAGGACAGCTTTAATTTTGCCTTTGATGTTGTTGATGCTCTGGCTGAAAAATGTCCCGATAAGACGGCTATGGTTTATGTTTCAAACAAGAAGGAGGAGCGTACCTTTACCTTTGGAGATATCAGCAAATATTCTTCAATGACCGCTAATTATTTTGAGTCCCTTGGAATCAAAAAGGGTGATAGGGTTATGCTCGTTTTAAAACGTCACTATCAGTTCTGGTTCTCAATTATTGCGCTGCACAAGATAGGTGCAATTGTAATACCTGCAACCAATCTTTTGGTAGAGCATGATTTTGATTACCGCTTTAAGGCTGCCGGTGTATCTGCAATTGTATGTACCTCAGACGGAGATGTGGCGCATCAGGTTGATTTAAGCGCAGCCAATTACGGTGAACCCCTTACTAAGATACTTGTGGGAGGAAAGCGTGACGGCTGGCACGACTTTAATGCTGAAATGGCATTATGCTCAGATGTTTATCGGAGAAAAGAGGATTCTGCCTGCGGTGATGATGTTATGCTTATGTTCTTTACTTCCGGAACTACGGGTTATCCCAAGATTGCATCACATACGCATAAATATCCTCTCGGTCATTTCATAACCGCAAAGTATTGGCATAATGTCAACCCCGACGGACTTCATTTTACCATTTCAGATACGGGATGGGGGAAGGCTCTTTGGGGTAAGCTTTACGGCCAATGGCTTTGCGAGGCGGCTGTCTTTGTTTATGATTTTGATAAGTTTAATGCAGATGATATATTGCCTATGTTTGCAAAGTATCACATTACAACCTTCTGCGCACCGCCTACAATGTACCGATTCTTCATTAAGGAGGATTTATCAAAGTATGATCTTTCTTCAATAGAGTATGCAACAGTTGCCGGAGAAGCTCTGAATCCCGAGGTGTATGAGCAGTGGAAAAAGGCTACAGGCTTAAAGCTGATGGAGGGCTTTGGTCAGACAGAAACAACACTTTCAATCGGAAATCTGCGCGGTATGACACCAAAGCCGGGTTCAATGGGAAAACCCAGCCCCATGTATGATGTTGATATTCTTTTGCCTGACGGAACAAGTGCCGGTGTTGGTGAAACAGGCGAAATTTGTATAAAAACCGAAAAGGGTGTTCCTTGCGGATTATTTGTCGGTTATTATAAAGATGAGGAAAAAACAAAAGAGGTTTACTATGACGGTATATATCATACAGGCGATACCGCATGGAGAGATGAGGATGGATATTTCTGGTATGTGGGCAGAATAGATGATGTTATAAAATCATCGGGATACAGAATCGGGCCCTTTGAAATTGAAAGCGTTATTATGGAGCTACCCTATGTGCTTGAATGCGCCATCACTCCCGCACCGGACCCTGTAAGAGGTCAGGTTGTAAAGGCAACAATTGTTCTTACCAAGGGTACAACCCCGTCAGAGGAATTGAAAAAGGAAATACAGAATTATGTAAAATCTCATACGGCACCTTATAAATATCCCAGAATTGTTGAATTTGTCGAGGAGCTTCCAAAGACTATCAGCGGTAAGATAAGACGTGCTGAAATAAGAGAAAACGATAATAAAACAAACTGATATATTTAACTGATTCGGTTGGCTGAGCAGTGCTCAGCCAATTGAATTTTATACTTAACGCAAGAGAGGCAAAGGAAAATGAAAATTATAGATGCTCACGCTCATATTTTTCCTGCAAAGATTGCAGAAAAGGCAGTTCAGTCAATTTCGGATTTTTACAGCGGAGCAGAAATGACGCATATAGGCTCAAGCGAGGAGCTTATTAAATCGGGTGATGTTATCGGTGTTGACAAATATCTTGTATTTTCAACAGCTACCACAGTACATCAGGTCGAAAGCATTAACAGCTTTATAATAGAACAGACGGAAAAATATGAGCAGTTTATCGGTTTGGGAACAATGTTTATCGGATATAAAAATTTTGAAAGCGAGCTTAGAAGATTAAAGGAAAACGGAATTAACGGAATAAAGCTTCATCCTGATTTCCAGAAATTCAATTTTGATTCCGAGGAGCTTTATTCTTTATATGACGCTCTTGTCAGCCTGAATATGTTTGTACTTACTCATGCCGGTGACTATCGTTATGAATATTCCAACCCTCGCAGAATTGCAAAAATTGCCGAGGCTTTTCCGAGCCTTGATATAATAGCGGCGCATTTCGGCGGCTGGAGTCAATGGGATATTGCAATTGATTGCCTTAATTTGCCGAATGTGTATTTTGATACAAGCAGTACCCTGGGATTTGACGGTGATCAATATGCAAAAAGAGCGTTTGATGTATTTGATAATTCACATATCTTTTTCGGCACCGATTTTCCGATGTGGGATCATAAAAAGGAGCTTGAAAATATTCAAAGACTCGGTCTTTCCGATGAAACCTTTGAAAAGGTAATGTATAAGAACTTTTGCAATTTTTATAAAAAATATGATAACAAAGAACTTTAAAATAATAAATTATAATTTATCGGATAATGTGGTTGTCGGTAAAATGCGGAATGGATAAATCCATTCCCGGTGACAATGCCTGTAATTCCGTTGCAGGGAACGATTTTATCATAAATTGTTATTTGATTCCAATTCAATTAAAGACTTTTTTATTTCCAATCCTCCGGCATAGCCTATCAGGCTGCCGTTACTTCCGATTACCCTATGGCAGGGAATAATAATCGGAATTTTATTTTTATTGTTAGCATTGCCGACAGCCCTTGCTGCCGAAGGCTTACCTATTTCCCGGGCAATATCCTTATATGAAACGGTTTCCCCGTAAGGAATTTTCAAAAGCGCTTTATAGACCGATTTTTGAAATTCGGTGCCGCTTATTAAAAGAGGCAGAGAGAATTGAAAAAGCTTCTTGTTATAGTAAGCTGTCAGCTGTTCTTTTGCTTCACAAAGGAGAGGAGTTTTAGTTGAGATATCCGATTTTTTAAATTCTATTTCTGTAATTAAATCATTTTCCTCCCGGACGGTTAAAAAACCAATCGGGGAGGAAAAGCATAAACTGTATTTCATTATTTGTTCTCACTGTATTCCTTTGCAGCCTTGATAAAGGAAGCAAATAACGGATGCGGACGATTTGGACGTGATTTAAATTCCGGATGGAACTGAACACCCAAATGCCATTTATTTGCTGGAACCTCAACCATTTCAACCAGCCTGTCATCAGGTGACTGACCGCATATAACAAGACCGTTATCAATAAACTGCTGTCTGTATACGTTATTAAATTCGTAACGATGACGGTGTCTTTCATATATTAAATCACTGTTGTAAATTGCCTGACCGAGAGTATCACTTGTCAGCTTGCAGGGATAAAGACCAAGTCTCATTGTGCCGCCTAAATCCTCTACATCCTGCTGCTCGGGCATAAGGTCAATAACAGGGTAGGAGGTATTAGGATTAATTTCAGAGCTGTTGGCATCCTTAAAGCCGAGAACGTTTCTTGCATATTCGATTACTGCAATCTGCATTCCGAGACAGATACCGAAATAAGGAATATTATGTTCTCTTGCGTATTGTGCGGCATATATTTTGCCCTCAATACCTCTGTCACCAAAGCCGCCGGGAACCAATATACCGTCAGAATCCTTAAGATATTTTTCGGCGGTTTCACTTGTTACGTCCTCGGAGTTAACCCAATTAATATTGACATTGGTATAGTTTGCAATACCGCCGTGCTTTAATGATTCTACAATACTGATATACGCATCATGGAGGGCAACATATTTACCTACAAGTGATATATTAATTGTTTTTTCATTGTCCTGCATAAGATTTTTAACTACACTAACCATTCTGCTCCAATCATCAAGCTCGGGAACCCTGTTTTCAAGGCCAAGACGCTTGCATACCATTTTACCAAGACCCTCTTCTTCAAGTGCAAGGGGGACCTCATAGAGCGTATCAAGATCAAGATTGGGAATAACACATTCCTCGGGGATATTGCAGAAAAGACCGATTTTTGCCGCAAGTCCCGGCTCAAGGGGTTTTTCTGTTCTCAAAACAACCATGTCAGGCTGAATACCGAGACTTAACAGCTCCTTTACACTATGCTGTGTCGGCTTTGATTTTTGCTCGCCTGAGGTTGTTATGCAGGGAACAAGAGTAAGATGTATGTACATACAATTTTCCTTGCCCACCTCTGTTGATACCTGACGGATAGCTTCAAGGAAGGGAGTGCTTTCAATATCGCCTACAGTACCGCCGATTTCGGTAATAACGATATCTGTCTGCTGTTCTCTTGCAACCCTGTAAACCCTTGATTTGATTTCGTTTGTAATATGAGGAATTACCTGAACGGTTTTGCCCTCATAGTCACCCCTGCGCTCTTTTGATATAACAGACCAATATATTTTACCTGTTGTTACATTGGAATTAATACTGAGATTTTCGTCTATAAAACGCTCGTAATGACCGAGATCAAGGTCTGTTTCCGCACCGTCATCGGTCACAAAAACCTCACCGTGCTGATACGGGCTCATCGTGCCGGGGTCCATATTGATATAGGGGTCAAATTTCTGCATGGTAACGTTATAGCCTCTTGCCTTTAAAAGTCTGCCGAGGGAAGCAGCTGTTATTCCCTTACCCAAGCCGGATACAACGCCGCCTGTAACAAAAATATACTTAGTATTCATCATTAATCTCCTTGTGAATTTTATAATTTTTCATTAAGCTGTCAAATGCAGCAGTATTTATTAATCAAATCAGCTTGTCTGTATAAGTCATAAAATTATTTATTTGTACTTATCAACAAATCTGCCTATACGCAGCAAGGCTTCTTCAATGTTTTTGATTGAATAGGCGTATGAGCAGCGTATAAACCCTTCGCCCGATGCACCGAAGGCATTGCCCGGTACAACTGCAACCTTTTCCTCCTCAAGAAGCCGCTGACAAAATTCTTCGCTTGTCATACCGAGTGATTTAATACATGGGAAAACATAAAAAGCACCAAGGGGTTCAAAGCAGGATAAACCCATCTGACGGAAGCCTTCAAGAATATAACGTCTTCTGTTATTGTATTCACGCCTCATTTCCTCAACATCCCGTTCGCAGTTTCTCATTGCTTCGATAGCGGCAAACTGACTTGTTGTTGGTGATGACATTATGCCGTACTGATGAACCTTTGTCATTGCTTTTATCAGAGGAGCGGGCCCGAGAGCGTAGCCGAGTCTCCAGCCGGTCATAGCGAATGCTTTTGAAAATCCATTCACAACAACAGTTCTTTCTTTCATATCTTCAATTGCGGAAAAGGCTGTGTGACCCTCATCAATATAGCAAAGCTCACTGTAGATTTCATCGGAAAGCACCATAATATCCGTACCCTTTAAAACCTCGGCAATGGCTTTTAGCTCGTCTTTCGTCATAACCGCACCTGTGGGATTATTGGGGTAGGGAAGAATAAGCAGCTTTGTTCTGGGTGTGATTTTTTCTTTGAGCTGCCCGGGAGTCAGCTTAAAATTATTTTCTTCCTTTGTTTCGATAGGAACCGGTATACCACCTGCAAGAACAGTACATGGCTTGTAGCATACAAAGCTGGGTTCGGGAATCAAAACCTCGTCTCCCTTGCCTATAAGACAGCGTATCATCAGATCGATTGCCTCACTGCCGCCGACTGTCACAAGCACCTCGCTTTTTGGGTCATATGTTACCTGATATCTTCTTGCGAAATATTTGCATATTTCTTCTCTCAGCTCCATAAGACCGGCATTGGCGGTATAGTGTGTTTCTCCTTTTTCGAGAGAATATATTCCGGCTTCTCTTATTGACCATGGAGTGCAAAAATCAGGTTCTCCCACTCCGAGAGATATTGCGTCACTCATAGTTGCAACCACGTCAAAGAATTTTCTTATTCCTGACGGAGGAATTGTTTTTACTTTTTCGGTTAATAAGCTTTCATAATCAATCATAATGTTATCACCTGTCTTGTATCCTTTTCATCATCATAGAATATCAGTCCGTCATCCTTGTATTTCTTCAGTACAAAGTGAGTGGCTGTGCTTATTACGGATTCCATAGGAGCAAGCTTCTGGGCAACAAAAAGAGCGACCTCCTTCATAGATTTGCCCTCGATAATAACGCACAGGTCATATGAACCGGACATAAGATACAGAGAGTTAACCTGAGGGTATTTGTAAATACGCTCGGCAACCTTATCATAGCCCTCGCCTCTTTGCGGTGTGATTCTTAATTCAATCAGCGCATTTACAAGCTCAGTGTCAGTAACGTCCCAATTAATCATGGTTTTATATCCGACTATGATATTTTCCTTTTCAAGCCCGGCGATAATAGCATTAACCTCCTCTTCGGTTTTGCCTGTCATCTGAGCTATCTTGTCACGAGAAATCATCGGTCCGTTTTTTTCAAGAATTTCAAGAATGTCAATTGTATCACTCATAACCGTTTCCCTTTCTGAAATTTTGTTTTTTGAATTTATACTGCATATTAATAGCTTATGCATATTACAAAAAAATATTATTCATTTTATTATACTACATATTCAAATAAATTTCTATACCTTTTTGAAATTTTATAGAAAAAAATAACACAAAAAATCATTGATTTTTTTGTAAAAATATAGACAATGACTTTAAAACGGTATTTTTTTGTATTTAAAAAGCGATTTTGAAGCAAAAAAGCCGATGCGCAAAACAGCAAAAATGGGGGGACAGATGAACCTTTTGGCAGAAAGCCGCTGTTACCATCCCAAATTATTGCTTTTGCTTTGCGCATCAGCCGAAAGAACAAGCCACGGACAGTCCCGGTATATAAGGCTTTGGAAAGCGTCAAAGCTCTTAACAGCTCATTTATCAACTGCAAAATACGGCTCAGAAAATCCGAGAACTGTCAGATTGGCTGCCTTCTGCGCAATTTTTATTTCTTTAAAGTCCTTGCAGTCGCTGCTGCTTATCGACAGAGTCTGAGAATCGATAAATTCTGTTTTCACCGAGCTGCCGTCAACATAAACCACACTTGCCGGAGTAAAATTCTCTCCTATAATTAAAGTTTTTGATTTTCGTGACTTTATGTTGTCAATAACAATATCGTTTATGCCAAGCTTCATATCTGTTGGTTCATATGGTGACTCCTGTTGACCATAAAGATAATTTTCGCCGTTTGTTACATCATACTGAAGATTTTTTAATTCGATTCTACTGTCGATGCCGTTTTCAAGGGAGTATTGATGCAGCTTTGTAAAGTAACCGTTATTAATGCCGACGGTTGAAAGGGTGCGGGGCATAAGGCTGAAGGAGGAAAGCTCCATATCCTCTTTTTCGGCAGGATAGTTTGACCAGATAACATATTCGGTCTGGTAAATGCTTTTGTTGTTCATAAGCTCATCGGAAAGATTAAGCGCAGGCATATGATCGCCGTACATAACCACCATTACAGGCTCCGGATACTTTTCAAGCTCGGAAATAAATTCACCAAGCCATTCGTCCTCCTCGTGAAGCTGATCTGCAAGATATTCAAGCTGAGGCTCCATAGAACGAATCATTGAAGAACCGCTTACATCAAACTGTGAATTGTCATATACATCAGGATATTTGCCGTGACATTGAGAGGTAACTGTAAAAATAAAATCCCTGCCCTCAGTAGACGAAAGAGTGTTAAAAATCTCCTTTGTGAATACCCTACTTTTTTCCCAGCCGAGAAGATTGTATTCGATATCATTCATATATTCGGAGGGAGTAAAGGTGTCAAAGCCGAGATTTTTATATACTTCATTTCTGTCATAAAAGGTTCCCGTATGATTATGCAGTGCGTGCGAGGTATAGCCCAATTCACGAAGATTGTAGCAAATACTTTCGGTTGTCTGAGTCTTTAAAACCGATTCATAAGGGTATTCTCCGATGCCGAAGTATCTTATGTTCATACCTGTAAGCACTTCAAATTCGGTGTTGGCGGTGCCGCCTCCGTATACCGAAACATTAAGCAGCCCCGAGGAGTAATTTTCCTTAAGCCTTCTGAAATTAGGCACAGGATCATCGGAAAAGCGTGCGCCGGGTATTTTATAAGGGTCAATAAAGGATTCAAGCTGAAGGACTATAATATTCGGTGTGCTTTCAGGAGCCTTGTCCTCGCCTATTGCTTTTACTATTGAATTGATTTTATGCTTTGAATAGCCTGTCGGCTTATTTACACCGCTGTTAAAAACACTGTTCAAAAAACAGCAGACAAAGCCGTACTTATATGCCTCATCGGTAATGTTGGTATTTTGACTTTGATTTTTTTCGGCAGTGATATAATCCGAGGGGATTGTTGACACAGCAATCGATACTGCAAGCATAACAGCAATTTTTCTGTAGTCGGTTTTCTTTTTCTTTTCTTTTATTAAAAGAAAAACAAGACTGCCGAGAACGACTGTTACAGCGACAATTACAAGTATAATCTGTAAGCCTGTCATATAAACGTTCATAATACTGAGTGCTGATTTTAAAACAGTAAAATCAGCCGCTATAAAGGGTGAGCGTCTGTAATAAAGCAGAACGGAGTTAGTTATTCCTGCCGCAATCCAAAGTGCAAGAATAAGGAGCATGGAAAAAATCCTTTTTCTGCATAAAAGAGCAATGGAAAACGTAAAAATAATCAAAGCAACATTGTACAGAAAAAATAACGGATGCGTGACAATATATCTTAATCCGCCTATTAAGGAACGCCTTGCCCCGGCTTCAATTGCAACGTTTAAAATGAAGGACATCACAATAGTAAAAATAAAATAATGATTGTTTATCATTTTATTAAAAAAGGGTGCAAGGCTCTTGAAAAATCTGCCGATACTAACGACTGATTTATTAACAAAAGGAAGCTTTTTAACCGCACAGGCACAGGAATTTCCTGCTGTTAATAATTTTTCCTTGATTAATTTCATAGCTTTTTGAAACTTTAATCTCATCTGAAACTCTCCCGAATTGTATATAAACGATAATCTCTGAAGTTGAAAAATAAAATATATTAAATTGCAGTCAGAAATTACGGTATCAATTTTATTCCACAGATTATTATAATAAAATATTTTTAATCTGTAAACAGTTTTAACAGATTTTTTACAAAAAACATAAAAATAAGCAAATAGATTATTTCCATTTATGGAGGTATAAGGATAAAAAGTATAAAATTTATTTTATTGACAATAATCAAATTATGTGATACTATTACATATGAAAAAAATAATGGAAGGTTTGTGTTATGACGGAAAAAAATGCCCCCATAGGGGTTGTAGATTCCGGCGTAGGCGGAATAAGCGTATTAAAGGAGCTTATGAAGCTTATGCCCGAGGAAAACTATTTATATTTCGGAGATAATAAAAATGCGCCCTACGGCACAAAAACTGCCGAGGAAGTCAGAAAAATAATGCTTGATAATGCGGATTATATAATAAAAAGGGGCGCAAAGGCGCTTGTGATTGCCTGCAATACGGCAACCGGTGCTGCGGTAAAAAGCCTGAGAGAAAAATATCCCGACTTCCCGATTATCGGTATTGAGCCGGCAATTAAGCCGTCGGCAAAATATAAGGAGCATTCCAATGTTCTTGTTATGGCAACTCCGCTGACTCTACAACAGGAAAAATTTCACGATTTAATGGATAAATTTGCCGATGAGGCAAATATTGTTCCGCTGCCCTGCCCGGGGCTGATGGAGCTGGTTGAGGCTGGCGAAACAGAGGGCGAAAAAATTGACAGCTACTTAAAGGAACTTTTTAAGCCCTTTGAGCATAAAAAAATCGATTCGGTTGTGCTTGGCTGCACTCATTACCCTCATATTAAACCTGCTGTTATAAAGGCACTCGGCGGTCATGTTATGATTTTTGATGGAGGCGAGGGTACGGCAAGGGAAACAAAAAGACGGCTTGAGATGCTGGGTTTACTTAACTGTTCGGGAAAGAAAGGGGAGCTTGTAATAGAATCCTCTGACAAAGCATGCAGTATAACAGACCTTGCCATAAAGCTGCTTAATAACAATATAAGTTGAATTTACGGAATTTTGGTTTTTTTATTAAAACGTATTGAATTATTTTAAATTAATGCTATAATGTATAAAATTCAATAAGATTATTTTACTGACAGAAAAGGAGATAAAAATTTATGGCACTGAATAAGGCGGTAGAGCATTTGAAAAAATACGGTCTTGAGGGGAATGTTATCGAGCTTAAGGAATCAAGCGCAACTGTTGAGCTTGCGGCAGCGGCTCTCGGCTGTGAGCCGGAGAGAATTGCGAAATCTCTTACCTTTTGGGTAGATGACAAACCCGTAATGATAGTTGCGGCAGGAGATACCAAGGTTGATAATTCAAAGTACAAGAAATTCTTCGGATGTAAAGCTAAAATGCTTACATATGATGAGGTTGAGCAAAATATAGGTCATGGAGTGGGCGGTGTTTGCCCTTTCGGAATAAATGACGGAGTGTTGGTATATCTTGACGAATCTCTTAAAAGGTTTGATATTGTATATCCTGCCTGCGGCAGCAGCAACAGCTGTGTACGATTGAAATTGGAGGAGCTTGAAAAATGCTCCGGCTTCAGAGAGTGGATAGACGTATGCAAAATTCCTGTCAGGGAGGGTGTATGATGCTTGCGAAGGATCCTTTTATTTTATTGAGTATAGTCAACACAAAGCTGAGAGACAGGTATTCGAGTCTTGATGAGCTGTGTAAGGATATGAACGAGGAACAGTCGGAGATTATTGATGCATTAAAAAGTATCGGATATTCGTATGACAGAACGCAAAACAGCTTTAAGGCAGATTGATATTTGTAAAATTTCTGCGGATTTTTATGAGCTCAGCTTATTATAAAACATACATTAAAGCCGAAAAGAGTATATGCTCACGTATCCGGTGAGCGGCTCCTTTCGGCTTTATAGTTATGATACTATGAAAATATATTATCTGAGCTGAGCCTGTATTTTATATTCAAGATCCTTTAAAATCTTATTGAATACCTTATTAACCTCTTCATTGGTAAGACTGCGATCCTGTGCTCTGAAGGAAATAGCAAAGGCAACACTCTTTTTGCCCTCGGGAATTTGTTTGCCCTCATACACGTCAAACAGCTCGATTGTATCAAGCAGCTGACCGCCTGCCTTTGTAATAACCGCTTCGATTTCGCCTACAGGTCTTGCTTTATCAACAATCATTGCGATATCTCTTGTAACCGCAGGGAACTTGGGCAGCTGCCTGAATTTGATATTATCGTCGATCGCTTCAAAAACAGCTGAGAAGCATAGTTCTGCTACGTAGCATTTTTCCTCAATTTCAAAATTCTTTGCGACTGTCGGGTGAATCTCACCGATAACTCCGACGGGCTTGCCGTTTATCAAAACCCTTGCACATCTGCCGGGGTGATAGGTGGGATTGTCGGTTTCAGCCTCAAAGCTTACATTTTTAATATTCAGACCGTTTAACATAACCTCACAAATACCCTTGATGTCAAAGAAATCAACATTGCCGTACATACCGAGAGTGATAATTTCAGGTTCGTCGGGCAGCTTGCCTTTTTCAGTCGGAAGATATATTTTTGCGATTTCAAACAGCTTAGCGCAAGCATTCTGATGATTATAATTGTATGACAATGCAGAAAGCATACTTGCTGCGGTTGTTGTTCTCATTACAGATGTATCCTCTCCGAGGGGATTGGATATCACCACCGAATTACGTTTTTCGCTGTCAGCGGGGAGGAGCAGCTTATCATAAATTGTAGGGCTTGTAAAGGTATAGGTACAGATTTCATTCATACCCTGTGCGGTTAAAAGTCCGCTTATTCTGTCCCTTGCAATCTGAACGGGTGAACGTCTTCCTCTGGTAGCATTACCCGACATAACAGTTACAGGTATCTTATCGTATCCGTAGAAGCGTGCAATTTCCTCTGCAATATCTGCCTCTGCCTCAATATCGGGGCGGAAGGTAGGTGCGATTATTGTCATTTTATCTGTGTCAACCTCAAATTCAAGGGCTCTTAAATAGCCGGCCATTTCCTCTGTGGAAATATCTGTTCCGAGAAAAGCATTAATTTTTTCGGGGCGGAAGGAATGAACCTTTTGCGGTTTAATGTTTCCCGAAACATCAATAATTCCGCCTACAATCTCACCGCAGCCCAGCATTTCAACCAGCTCACAGGCTCTGTTTACCGCAGGAACCGCATTATTGACGTCAAGACCCTTTTCATAGCGCGACGATGCCTCTGTTCTTAAGCCTATTCTCTGCGCTGTAAGACGTACGGTTGACGCTTCAAAGGTTGCGGATTCAAATATAACGGTTTCGGTATCAGGTTTAACCTCGGAATTGAAGCCGCCCATAACACCGGCAACGGCGACAGCCTTTTCTCCGTCTGCAATTACAAGGTCATTTGAGCAGAGCCTTCTGTCCTGGTCATCAAGAGTCTTAATGATTTCGCCCTCAGCGGCATCTCTTACAACAATTTTGTTCCCTGAAAGATCTCTTAAATCAAAAGCATGCATTGGCTGACCGTATTCAAGCATAATATAGTTTGTGATATCAACAATATTGTTGATTGAACGGACACCGCAGGCATGGAGTCTTGATACAAGCCATTTCGGTGAGGGACCTATCTTTACATTCTTAATCATTTTTGCACAGTATCTCAGACACTTATCGGGATTTTTAACCTCAACAGATAAAGTGTCTGCAATATTTTCGCCGTTTTCTTTGTAGACAGGCGTGTGGAGCTTAAAGGGACGCTTAAAGGTTGCGGCGGTTTCCCTTGCAAGACCTATTACGCTGAAGCAGTCGGGACGGTTTGAGGTTATTTCATATTCAACAACATCCTCATTAAGCCCGAAATAATCCTTAATATCCATTCCAACCCTTGTGTCCTCAGGGAGTATAAGTATTCCGTATTCGGGTTCATAGCCCAAATCAGCGGCTGTAAGCCCCAATTCCTCGTGGGAGCAGAGCATACCGCAGGATTCGACACCTCTCAGCTTTCCTGTCTTTATCGTTACACCGCCGGGGAGATGTGACATATGCTTTGCAACCGGAACTATCTGACCGACCTTGACATTCGGTGCACCGGTGACAATTTGAAGCGTTTCGCTTCCGACATCAACCTGACAAATAACCATGTGGTCGGAATTTTCGTGGGGCTTTATCTCAAGAATTTTACCTGTTACCACATTATCAATTTCAGCACCTGTATTTTCAATACCCTCAACCTTTGAACCGGTCATTGTTACAGCGTGCGCATATTCCTTTGGGGTTATACCGGTCATATCGGTATAATCGCCGAACCAACTCATTGGTACCTTCATTTATTATCAATCCTTTCCGCTATTCATTAAAACTGTTTAAGGAATTTGAGATCGTTTTCAAAGAACAGTCTCAAATCGTCAATTCCGTACTTACGCATAACAATTCTTTCAAGACCTACGCCAAAAGCAAAGCCGGAGTAGACCTCAGGGTCAATTCCGCAGTTAGCAAGTACCTTGGGGTGTACCATGCCGCAGCCGAGAACCTCAATCCAGCCCTCGCCCTTACAAACTCTGCAGCCCTCGCCGCCGCAGACAAAGCAGGCAACGTCAAGCTCGGCAGACGGCTCTGTAAACGGGAAGTGATGGGGGCGGAAACGCACGCGACAATCCTCACCGTAAAGTGATTTCATTGCTGCCTCCAAGGTACCCTTTAAGTCAGACATTGTAATGCCCTTGTCAACAACAAGACCTTCTATCTGGTGGAATACGGGAGAATGTGTTGCGTCAACCGCATCGCTTCTGTAAACAATGCCCGGTGCAATAATTCTTATAGGCGGCTTTTGCTTTTCCATAACACGAACCTGCATAGGAGAGGTCTGTGTTCTTAAAACTATATTATCCTCAATGTAAAAGGTGTCCTGAGTATCTCTTGCCGGGTGATTTTTCGGTATATTCAGAGCTTCAAAGTTGTAATAATCGTATTCAACCTCCGGCCCCTCGGCAATTTCAAAGCCGAGACCGATAAAAATATCCTTAAATTCGTTAACAACCTTTGTTAACGGATGAAGTGTGCCTATTTCCTGCTTTTTGCCGGGCATGGTAACGTCAATGACCTCTTTTTTAAGCCTTGCGTCCTGAAGCTTTGCTTCAAGCTCAGCCTTTTTGGTGTCGATTTCCTGAGTAAGAAAATCTCTGATTTCATTGGCAAGCGCACCGATAACCGGTCTTTCCTCGGGTGAGAGCTTTCCCATACCCTTTAATACTGCCGTAAGCTCTCCTTTTTTTCCCAAATACTTGATTCTGATGTCTTCAAGAGAATCAAGCTCGGAGGAATTTTCAAGAAGCTCTTCCACTGCATTTTTTATTTCCTGCAGCTTTTCTTTCATAAAATATCATCCTTTCAGTTGTTGAAGCTGCCAAAGAGGCACCTCGTGATTTATTTTAAATTATGCTGTAGTGCAATAATTAATTGCCGTTTTCAAAAAGAATTTTTTCATTATTCTTTTTATTATACAATTCTCCGTTTTGTGAGTAAAAGAATTTGTTATGCTCATCGCAGATAACTTCAGAATAGCCGAAACATCGCAGATGTTTTCGTAAATTTTTGCAGGCATTTATGTTTAATCTGTTGTCACAGAAAAATAAAAAGCCCCTGCAAACAGCAGGGACGAAATTACTATTCCGCGGTACCACCCATATTTCCGAAAAACCGGACTCTTTAATTGCGAATGACGGCCGCACACCGACGCCGACTACTCACCAAGGGCTTCACCGGCGCAGCTCCGAAACGAAGGTTCGTATCATACTCTTACCGCAGCGGCTTTCAGCCGACGACCGCTGCTCTCTTAGGGCGATATATGAGCTACTGGATTTCTTCACAGCATTTACTATTCAATATACAAATATTCTACCATATTTTTTTTGCCATTTCAAGAAGCTGAGGCGATAAAAAGATTTTTTTGTTTAAAATGATATATTAGCAAAGAAAAAAGCCTGATTTATTGTAAATTTGCAATAATCGGCTTTATTTATGATAGGTTTCTCCGCTGTTTATCTTAAAGGCTCTGTAAAGCTGTTCCGCAAGAACAATTCTCATGAGCTGGTGGGGAAGGGTAATTCTTCCGAAGCTTATGCGCTTATCGGCTTTTTTCTTCACTCTGTCATCTAACCCGAGAGAGCCGCCTATTATCAGTGTCATATGTCCCTTTTTCATTGCGGCAGAGCTGACAAGCTCCGCAAGCTCCTCACTTGAAACAAGCTCGCCCTCTACGCACATAGCGGTAACAAAGCTGTTATCCTTTATTTTTGAAAGAATTGCGTTGCCCTCGGTAATAAGCAGCTGCTTTTCGGTTTTTTCGCCGGCATTGTCGGGGATTTTTTCGTCGGGTATTTCCAGAATTTCAACCTTGGCATATCTTGATATTCTTTTCAGATATTCTTCCATTGCGTCCTTTAAATATTTTTCTTTAAGTCTTCCTACACATATCACTGTTATTTTCATATAAAAGAAGTCACCTCATAACGTCCTGCGACCTTCAGATTGATATCGCTGCCGAGAGCAGCACCGTGGCTTTTTAACGCTTCGCTCACTGTTGTAAATGCAACCTCGGGAAGATTATTTTTGTCGCTTAAATGTGAAAGCATAATATTATGAGTATTGCTTTCAAGAAGCCTTACCGCCGTTTCGGCAGCACTGTCATTTGAAAGATGACCTCGTTCGCCCAAAATCCTTTTTTTCAGCTCATAAGGGTATTCACCGTACATCAGCATATCTACGTCATGATTTGCTTCAAGCATCACGTAATCACTTCCGGAAATTGCGTTAAAAACAGTATCGGTCATGACGCCTGTATCGGTGGCTATTGAATATTTTTTTCCGTCGGCATAAAAGCAATATCCGACAGGGTCGGCTGCGTCATGAGAAATAGAAAAAGCGTGAATACCGATACTTCCTATTTCAAAATCGCTGTCGTGCGATATGATTTTTCTGTTTTCATCCTTGATTAAACCTATATTCATACTTTGATGTGTTTTTTCAGTGGCATAAATCGGCAGGTCATATCGTCTTGAAATGACTCCGGCTCCGGTTGTATGGTCAATGTGTTCGTGAGTTATCAGCAGTGCATCAATTGAGGAACAGGAAATTCCTATTGAGTCAAGCAAAGCAGAAAGTCTTTTCCCTGATATTCCGCAGTCAACCAAAATTGTTGTACTGCCGTTTTGAATTATTGAAGCGTTACCCGATGAACCGCTGACAAGTGACAAAAACATGGTTAAATTCCTTTCGTTGGTAGTTGTGTCTGATAAATGCGCAGCTTTTCGAATCAGACAACCTGAACTCTTTTTATGTCAGCACCCAGCTTAATAAACTTTTCTTCAAAGTTTTCATAGCCTCTGTCAATATGATATATATCATATATTTCGGTGACTCCGTCAGCCATAAGCCCTGCTATTATCATAGCTGCACCTGCTCTTAAATCGGTTGCACGTACAGTTGTACCCATCAGATTATTTACACCGTTGATTATTGCAAGCTTTCCCTCTACATTTATGTCGGCACCCATTCTGATAAGCTCCGCAACGTATCTGAAACGGTTGTCCCACACACCTTCTCTTGCAGTGCTTGTCCCCTTGACCGTTGAAAGAAAGGTTACAAGCTGCGGCTGCATATCGGTAGGAAAACCGGGATAGGGGAGGGCAATAAAATTAATTTTTTTAAATACCGTTCTCTCCGGTACATATACTCTAAGCTTATCGTCATATTCCTCAACCTTTGCCCCCGATTCAATCAGCTTTGCGGAAATCGGTTCAAGGTGACGGGGAATAATATTTGTAATTGTAACATCTCCTCTTGTGGCCGCCGCCGCAATCATAAAGGTACCTGCCTCAATCTGGTCGGGGATTATCGAGTATGTACCGCCATGCAGATTGCTGACGCCCTTAATGCGGATTGTGTCGGTTCCCGCACCCCTGATATTTGCGCCCATAGCATTTAAGAAATTTGCCAAATCAACAATGTGCGGCTCCTTGGCAGCGTTTTCGATTATGGTAACACCCTTTGCTTTTACTGCGCCGAGAATAATATTTACCGTTGCGCCTACGCTTACAACATCAAAGTATACATTTGAGCCGACAAGCTCATCTGCCTCGGCATAAATGGTGGCATATTCGGTTTTGATTTTTGCGCCCAGAGCCTCAAAGCCCTTTATGTGCTGGTCAATCGGACGTGTACCGAAATCACAGCCTCCGGGGGATTTTGTTATGCATTTTTTTGAACGGCCGAGAAGCGCGCCTATAAGGTATGAGGAGCCTCTCATTTTTTCGATAAGGCTTTTGTCAGGCTCAACGGAGGTTACGCCGCTGCAGTCAATATCAACTGTATGAGCATCTATATATTTTATGCTTGCCCCAAGGTTTTCAAGAATTTTAAGATACAAATTTACGTCCTTTATATCAGGAAGATTTTCAAGACGGCAGTTTGCGTTTATCAGCAGACAGGCGGGAATAATGGCAACTGCGGCATTTTTTGCTCCGCTGATGCTGACCTCGCCGCTGAGTTTTCCTCCGCCCTTTATTACTATTTTTTCCAACACGGTATCTCCTTTTTTAGAAAAAGTTTATTGGTCATATCTTGTAAATATTTCATAATCAATGTTTTGCTACAGTTGTGATTTATATAATACGTCAATTGCTGATGATAGTATACCATAAAATTCCGGCAAATGCAAAACAATTTTAAAAAAAATTACAAAAATACGAAAAAAATGTTAACATATGTCGGATTACTGATATAAATTTATGGTATTACGTTAATATAATATAAATCAAACGATTTAATAAATTAATTTGCTCATATAACTTTCGTATTATAACAGCTATTTAAGCAAAAGTCAATAAAAAACGAATTTTTATTTAATTTTTTATGAAAAAGCAATGATATTTAAAAAATTATTATTTTTACTATTGATTTAATTGATAATTTGTATTATAATTATAATGTTGTTTTATGTGTAAAATCAAAAGAGATTATTCTCTACACATTTAATTTGCAAAAAAAAATCATAAAAATGTGCATGGAAAGGAATAATGCTATGGCTACAGACACTTATGAAAGTCCTTTAAATTCACGCTATGCTTCAAAGGAGATGCAGTATATATTTTCTCCCGACAAGAAGTTTTCGACCTGGAGAAAGCTATGGATTGCTCTTGCGGAAAGCGAGAAGGAGCTGGGGCTTGACATAACAGATGAGCAGCTTGCCGAAATGAAAAGTCATATTTATGACATAAACTATGATACGGCAAGAGAAAGAGAAAAAGAGGTAAGACATGATGTAATGAGTCATGTTTATGCATACGGCGTTCAATGTCCCAAGGCTAAGCCCATTATACATCTCGGTGCAACAAGCTGTTATGTCGGTGATAATACTGATATAATTATTATGACAGAGGCTATGGAGCTGATTAAAAAGAAGCTGGTCAATGCAATTTGTGAGCTTTCTGCCTTTGCAGAAAAATACAAGTCGCTTCCTACGCTTGCATTTACTCATTTTCAGCCGGCACAGCCGACTACGGTCGGAAAAAGAGCGTGCTTGTGGCTTCAGGATCTGCTTATGGATCTTGAGGATATTGAGTATCAGCTGTCAAAAGCAAAGCTTCTCGGCTGTAAGGGTACAACAGGCACTCAGGCAAGCTTTCTTGAACTATTTGACGGCGATCACGAAAAATGCCGCGAGCTTGACAGAAAAATTGCCGAAAAGATGGGCTATGAAAGCTGCTTTAGCGTTAGCGGACAAACCTATCCGAGAAAACTCGATTATCAGATATTGTCCGTCCTTTCTTCAATAGCACAGAGTGCATATAAATTTTCAAATGACATAAGACTTTTGCAGCATCTTAAGCAGATAGAGGAACCGTTTGAAAAATCCCAGATTGGGTCTTCTGCGATGGCGTATAAGCGTAATCCTATGCGCAGTGAAAGAATCGGCTCCCTTGCAAGATATGTGATTGCTGACAGTATCAATCCGGCAATTACCGCTGCAACACAGTGGTTTGAAAGAACCCTTGACGATTCCGCAAACAAGAGAATCAGCGTCCCCGAGGCATTTCTTGCGGTTGACGCAATACTTAATCTGTACATTAATGTTGTTGACGGACTTGTTGTTTATCCTAAGGTTATAAATCAGCAGTTTATGAAGGAAATACCTTTTATGGCTACCGAAAATATAATGATGGATGCAGTAAAAAAAGGCGGTGACCGTCAGGAGCTGCATGAAAAAATCAGGGTTTATTCAATGGAGGCAGGCAGAAACGTGAAAGAGCTTGGCTTGGAAAACAATCTTTGCGAGCTTATTTCCAAGGACAAAGCCTTTGGTCTTTCAAGAGAAGAAATTGACGCTGTCCTGAAGCCGGAAAACTTTGTCGGCAGAGCTCCCGAGCAGGTAGATGAATTTATTTTCGATGATGTTAAGCCTGTGCTTGAAAAATATAATGATATTCTCGGTGTTCAGGTTGAAATCAATGTTTAACGGAAAATATATTTAAAAATTTTATAAAAATAATAAAAAAGGTTGTGTGTATTTATGGTTAAAGCAATTGTCGGTGCAAATTGGGGAGA